>JAEIGA010000046.1_pt1 | contig 150125 bp, 200 predicted proteins | sample 9270691 | NCBI WGS metagenome assembly JAEIGA01 (sample SAMN17057246, study PRJNA624740) | gut metagenome | biome: biome; isolation source: fecal sample | host: Bos grunniens | place: China: Xizang | collected 2019 | reverse complement strand
TTTTAACTTCTAAAGTTTTTTCTTTATCAAATGACACTATAACCCACCGCCTTTGCTGTTTTTTCTAGTTTACTAAAATTTGCTTCAATCAACTTTGCAATTAGTAAAAAATCTTCTACTTCTATGTTATTACATTTATCTAAGAAGTCAATAGTCATATCTTCATATACAAGTGCTCTAAAATTTATTTCACGTCTATAAATTTCAATTCTTGTATAATTATTAAAGAATTCAACTGTAAAACCTTTTTCATATAATTTATTTAATATAGGTTTAATTGTACTATTCATTATCATATAAATAAGGCTCAACTTTCTTCAAAAATTCTTCTTGTTGTAATTGACACTCATATGCATATTCTGCTTCACATTCTTCACATATGATATCATATGCTCCAGAATACTCACTTTCACGAACTAATACAGAGCAACCACAATTACAACAGTGAAATTCTAAAAACGAATCTACTTTAGATTTAGGCATTATTTTGTTACCTCTAATAACTTTTTAGAATTATAATATCCCATATAATATAGACCATATTGGTCTATGTCAAACTCTTCTTCTGAAACATTTTCACCAGAAGCTGATAATTCATCATATCGTGCTTTACATTTCTTTCGTGATGTTGTCAAGTACACTAATGATATACTATCACCTGTTTGTTCAATTATATACCAATAACTCATTTATTTTTATCCTCACTCGCCATAGTTGCTGCAAGAAGCCAAGTTACTAGATTTATACATCCTGTAAATGCACTACAAACGCAAAGAATTAATGTTGAAACAGGGTCTAAAGATTCTCCTTTCATTAAACCAAATACAACAGCTATAGTAACAATTGCTACAAAATAAAGTAAACTAAAAATAAATAATGGTATCTTTTTCATAAAGATTATTCCTCCTCTTTATTATCTTCTATATTCCAATCTAATTCTTGCCCACACTTTTTACATATATGTGAAACAGGTTCAACATAACATTCACAATTAGGGCATAAATAAATACTATATGAGCAGACATAGTGATGTTCAACATAGTCGTGCATCAATTCTTCTTTAACTTTCTTCTTCATTATGTTTCTCCTTTAAATATGAAATAACCAATCAAAGAATAAACATATAACATACATTAAAGTTGGAATTGGACAAAGTGCTATAAGAACTAATGTTAAACAAATATTTCCAATTACATTCATATCACTGTCATTCCATACACTATAATAAATTCCATTGCCTTCATAAGCATACCAAGCTGAGAATACCCCTGCTCCGAATATATTTGTAAAGATTTCTATGAAAAACATCACACTAAAAAATTCTGCCATATTAATTCTCCTTTATAATTTCATCTTTTGACCACAATGAGGACAAAAACGATATTCCATTTTTAATTTACCATCTTTTTTAAACTCACTGTTTTTATCAGGAATAGTTTTCCAGTACTGTGCTCCATCACAATAAAATACTTCACCACAAGAACACGTAACTCTTAATTGATATAGAGTCGGTAATGGGACGTCATTAAAAGTCATTGTTTCTTCTACTTGCACTTTTTTAGGTGTTCTTAAACTGTCATAGTTAGCAGCCTTTTCACAAGCTTCTTCTAAAGTATCTACATACTTAAATATTAATGCTTTATCAGAATCAGACATTAATTCTTCAGGTATAGTTAGCATATTAAAAAGTTCGTTATGTGCTTCTTTGTATTTATTCAAGTGTATCACATTCTACTTTCTTATTTCTTGCTTCCCACAATTTATCTACACAATCTAAATGTCTATTATTGAGCAATGATATTCTCCACATATCATAATTGATTGCTACTTCTTTATAAAATGAAGCTTCATCTTCATATTTTCTCAGTGCTTGTACTGTTTCTTTATGTACTTCATACAATGCTTTATACATAGTATACAATTCTAATAATTTATTATCAGTTGAATTAAATAATGCTTGTAATGTTATTGTTAAAAGATTATGTTGCTCTAAATCCAATTCATATGCAATATCATCTTTTGTGCCATAACAAGCATATCTTTTAGTTTGTAAATTAATAGAAATACAAAAATCAGTAACATCATCTACAAGATTTGGATGAGTAATAAAGATAAACTCATTTTCTTCTGTCCAAATATAGCCTTTACTTTCCCACTTTGATTGGACTTCTTCTTTTGTAAAAATTTTTGTTAAAGATGTTGCTACATCTAAAAGTGATTTATTTTCCATAATACTCTCCTTATTACTTATCTTCTTTTGCAAACATTTGACCTGTTAATAAGATTTTTCTAATATTAGATTCATCTACATTATACTCATCTAAAATACTTTTTAACTCTTCATATTTTTTCTGATATTTTTCAGAAGTTAATTTTTGCATATTATATTTATGCTCAAATTGGCCTTTATATAACTCATCATATTTAAGCTGTAGATTTTCATATCTTGCTTGTAAATCATCAACTTCTTCTATTTTACCTAACTCATTAAAGACATCTTTAAATAAAGGGGTTTCAACTAACTCAGCTACTTCAGGATAAGGGCTATCATCAAAGAATTTATGTAACCATTGTTTAGTAGTTAAATTGTCTGTTTTTATATCTTCATTTCCCCAATTAATGTTTTGGCCACAATAATGACAAAAAGACTCATATTCATCTAAACTACAACCGCAGTTAGGGCAGTCACCTACTATTACATCATAATCCTCGATAGTTCCCTGTCTTGTTGCAACTTCTTTATTTAAAGCCGTTTTAGGGCTTATTAAGTTTAATAACTTGTCTAATGTTTGAATTATAGCAGGTTCACTATTTTCAACAAGAAGTTTAGATAACACAACTTTTGCATCATTATAAAATGATTTATATTTATTCATAATTAATTAACCTCCTTGAATCCCCAAATAATTCTACCTGATTTGATAAAACATTTAAAAAATACCATTTCTTGAAACTTTTTATCTGTATTTAATTTAGATACAACCATATCTGTAAATTTATCATAGTAAGTAAACATAGTATCTAAATCAATCATATCATTGCCTAATTTAATTTCTTTGTAGATTCTCTTACATACTCTTTTATAAACTTTATGAAACTCTTTTTCTAAGTTCTTTTCAGCTCTCTTAGCATCTTTCTTAGCGTTCTTCGATGCCTTCTTTTCAGCTTTAATTGCTTTTTCTCTAGCTCTCATAACTTTAGATTTAATTTTCATAGAGTCAATCCAAATACTTATATACATCACTATGGATAATAGAATACTTCCACAATACGCAACTTTCATTACAGTGTCAGCAGATTCATCTGTTATTAAAAGTAGACTACCTAATAATAACATAGCTGTAGCTAGAATATTTACAATTCCAAATTCACATTTAGACATATCATTTTTATTATTCATTGCCATATACCTCTTTCTCTTGTAATTCAATAGTTACATCTTGTTTTAAAAACAATAAAAATGGAATAATACAATGACCTTGACCACCCCATTGATACGGGCATTTACCGCTTGGTACTAAACAGAATTTAAAATCTTTCTTCTTATAAGGACATAAATTCTCCTTTAACTCTTTTGGTGATAAATCAATTAATCTTTTTACTACTTTAACCATAACTATTAACAATCGTGTAACATTTCATTGATACAATAAAGCGTAAGTTCCATTTCAGAGTTATAACTTCCACATTCTTCATATCGTGATTTTAAATAATATAATCTTTTTCTAATCTTCTTAAGTTCTTCAATGTCAGCGCCTTCTTCAATTCGCTTATTTAACTTAACTAATTCTTTTTCAAAGGCTTCTTCCTTCATATAGCCATCTTTATCATAATATTTTGACATAGTTAATTTACCCTCTTTGAAATCTTAACAATAGTACCACAATTTGGTTTACTTAAAATTTCCATTGTATCACTGAATACTTCAACAATAGTAAATCCTAATCCAGCTCTGGATTCATTACCACAAGAACTGTATAATGGCTCTTTTGCTTTTTCAATATCTTCAATACCAATACCATCATCTGTGACAGTAATGTATACACACTTTTCATCTTCTTTATAATTTAATTCAATTGTAACTAATGTGCCTTGAGAATGAATCACAGCGTTTGAAACTAATTCAGCAATAGCAGACCTAAATTCATTTAATGCTTCTACACTAATATCTACATTATAACTATCTAAAAAAGATGCTAACATTTTTCTAGAGAAATCTACACTATTTAAATCTAAATCTAAAACACAATAACATTTTGGCATAATTAATTCTTCCTTTCACATCCAACTAATTAATTTTCTGATTCTTCATTTAATTTAAGATTGAACATTTTTACAATTTTATCATATAAAACTTTTCTATCTTCGTACCAAGGATAAACAGCTTCATCATTAAACTTTAATGTTTCTGTGCTAGTACTAATAGTGAATAAGCCAGATAACTCTTTAATAAATTGTTCATACTCCTTATTTTTCTCCATTAATTCCTTCATCTCGTCAGTAAGAGATTTGATTACTAGAGTTAAATGCTCTATATTTGACTCTTTTTCTGCAATTTTACTTTGAGCATTCACTAACTCATTTAAAACATATTCTTCGCAACTTTTAAATTCCATTTTAAATTTCTCCCTTAAAATTTTATATTTTTATTTACTACTACAGGAGTAGTGTTTGGTGTTATTTTTTCATATAAATTAATTGCCCATTTAACATCTTTATACCCTTTGTTAGCAGCAATGTTTACAACACTTAAAGCAACATCTAGATTGTGATTAGCATACTTATCTAATTCTTTTTTAAAGTTTATAACTAGTGCATTTGTAATGCCTTTACCACCAAATCTCTCGTGCACAGATTCTACCCATAAATACAACGCTTCACGAAGCTCATCATTTTCACATTTGATAAGGTTTTTTAAATATTTTACTCTATTTTCTTTTCCTTGAGCAACTTTGACAGCTTTAATTGCAGCGTTAGCCTTTCCTACTGCAACTTTATTACCTAATAAGTAAGAAGAGATTAAGTTTAAATCTAAAGATATTTCATCTTTATTCTTTTCATTAACACATAGAATTTTCTCTAATGAGAATGCCTGTTCTATTTCTGCTTGTCTATTCTCTTCTATAGTTGTTCTTCTCTTCATATAATCTCTATCTAAAAATATATAACCATTTGATAAACTGTTTGTTGATTGGGCAAATCTGTAAAGACTTATTAATTCAGATAAGTATACAGCATACTCAATACCACCAAACACTTTTGCCATATATAAATTAATAGTGATGAAATTATTAGAATCTAAAATGTCAAGTCTATCTACATACTTATCACTACTTACTTCAAGTTTATTAGTGGATGCATCATTATCAATATTAACTTTTTCAACATTTTCAGATTCAAACCATAAATTTGAGTTGTTTACCAGCATAATATAGAGTGCACCTCCTCATTATATTTAATATCATTTAAAGTGTTCTCTATACTATTATACAACTTCTCATTTCTCATTTTAGCTATTTTTTGAGTAAAGTTAAGTAAGATATTTTTCTCTAGTTTATAATGAGATAGAAAATATTTTGTGAATTCATCATCTAAATGATTTAAATGTTTAACTAATTTTCTTGCGTTAAACTCTTCTTTAGATTTTGTAACTTCAATTTCTTGACCTTCTTTAATTACAGTTTGAGGAACATATATTTTCTTTAATGTATCTTGAAAGCAAATACCATCAACAATTAAAGCTTCTAAAATCATACCTTTGTCTAAGTAATAATCTACAACGCTTCTACATACTTCAATACTATCATTAACTTCATTTGATGTATCAATTAAACCACAAGACTCTTCATATACATCAGTATGAGAATCTCCAAATGAATCATAAATTGCATCTAATGATGTTGTAGTGTAATTAATCTTTCTTACTTCTTGATTGATATGTTTGTAGTAACGTTGTCTTGTTGAAGTGAAACATTGATGAAATACTTTTTCTGCTCCATCTTTATCATAATAAACATCATAATTAGGGTCACGCCATCTTCTATACTTAAGTCCAATACATAGTGATTCATATACCCAATAGACAAAATCTTCAACATCTAATCTTGTACTTTTACTAAGTTCATATAGTTTAGGAACCATATACCAATAACGGCACATTAGAGCAGCTAAGAAGTGCTCTTTCATTTCATCATCACCTTTTTCATCATAATCACAATATCCATTAGCTAGAGCTGTTTTTGAGATATTCTTCCAGTCTTTAATTACTGATGCACTGATTTCAAATGTTGTATACATTTCTGATAATAAGTTTGTTTTCATTAGTTCTTCTCCTCAAATTATTTATCTATTAATTGTAAATTTCTGATTGATTCTTTTGTTCTTGTTTGAACTCTTTAATTGTTTTATTAACGAATCTTTTCCACTGTCTTTTTGTATTACATTGATAATATGCTTTTAAAATTTTAATAATATCCATAGTTACCTCCTAGCCAAAATTCAAAACACAGCAATATTATACCACAAAAAACTCTTTTTGTCAACCATTTTGTACCAAAAATGTAAAATTTTGTAAATAAAATTACCTGTTGTGTTAAATATTATAGTATAAAAATAAAATTTTTGCAAATAATATGCAATTTTATTTTAAGGCGCACAAAAGGATAGCACATAAAATGCTACCCTTTTTTAATCTTTATTTAATATTTATAGTATAAGTTAATTTCAATATAATAAGTTCCTTTCAATTACATTTATTTAACTTTATTTTAATAGTTGATTTTTAACAGAACTAAATTTTCCTGTTTGATAATCATATTGAATAAGTCCGTTGTAAACAACTTCTGATTCAGTGTTGTATACATCAACATAGTGTATATTATAATTGTCTATTGCTTCTTGAAGAGTATTATAACCATTAAGAACTGTGCTGTAATCTACTACATACCATTTATCATTTAATTTAAATACTAGAACACAATGACCTGCGCCTACAGCTATTGCTGATAAGAGATAACATTCAACCCCGTTATTATGTAAACAATGATAAACTAAACTATGGAACCCATCGCAGTCATCTCTTAACTCACCATCAAGATAATGTTGATAATTTTGTGCTGGAGGTGTAATGCTATCCCAAAGCTCAGTGATTCCATCAGCAGTCCAACGGAAATTCTTATATAGTTTTCTAACAAGAGTAGTAATATTAGCTTTAGTTAATTTTTCAAGTTTATCTTCTTCTTTTAACTCTACATATTTAATAGCATTTTTCCAACGTCTATTAGACCAATTTGGCCACCATACTTCATTAGCAAATGGACTAAATAATTTTAAAAAGAACTTTTTGATTTTTACCACTTTGATTTCACCTCTTTATTCATTGTTAGGAACACCTGCTAACATTACAGGGTGTCCTTCTTCTCTTGTTTTGTTCATATCAATAACTCTTTGATTTAATGAACCTCTCCATCTATTATTATCTGTAATATCTCTTAAAGCTAAAATAAATTTACCTACAACTAATACATCAATATAAGATAGAAGTTCATTTGTTACTTCACAATGTTTCATTCCACCTTCAAGTAAATCATCATATTCATATCCTGTCCAAGACCATACGTCTTTCTCAGGAAATCTTTCTCGAATCTTTCTAACTAACTCTACTATGACTCTTTGATTTTCTTCCTCAAAAGGCTCTCCCCCACAGAAAGTAAATCCTTGAATGTAGTCGTGATTCATTGCTTCTAATATTTCTTGTTCTACTTCAGCAGTATATTCTTTGCCATATTTAAAATCCCAAGTTTCAGGATTATGACAACCTGGACAATGTCTACGACAACCACTTACATATAAACACACTCTTACTCCAGGCCCATCTGCAATATCTGTCTTTTTAACAACTCCGTAATACATTAATTCACCTCTTATAGATGTAATACTCTTTCTTTAATTTCCTCAGTTCTTCCTTGATTCCAGAATTGAGAACCAATATAACCACAAGTTCTTCTAGCAACATTCATCTTATTTTGGTCTCTATTTCTACAATTAGGGCATTCCCAAATATACTTTCCATCAGAATCAGTTATAACTTGAATCTCACCATCAAACCCACAACATTGACAATAGTCTGATTTTGTATTTAATTCTGCATACATAATGTTTTCATAAATAAATTGAATGATACTTATAACTGCTTCAATATTACTTTGCATATCAGGAACTTCTACATATGAAATAGCTCCCCCTGGAGAAAGTCTTTGGAACTCACTTTCTAAAGCTAATTTACTAAATGCATCAATATCTTCAGTAACGTGAATGTGATAACTATTAGTAATGTAGTTTTTATCTGTAACGCCTTTAATTATACCAAAACGTTCTTGTAAGCATTTAGCAAATTTATATGTAGTTGATTCAATTGGTGTACCATATAATGAATAATCAATGTTTTCTGCAGCTTTCCACATTGCTGTGTATTCATTTAATTTTTGCATTACTTCAAGTCCAAATGCTTTACCTTCTTCTTCAGTTATCTTTTTACCTGTCATATAGTAAACCATTTCCCAAAGTCCAGCATAGCCTAGAGAAATTGTTGAGTAACCATTGTATAAAAGTTTATCAATCTTTTCACCTTTTTCTAGTCTAGCTAAAGCTCCGTGTTGCCATAAAATAGGTGCAACATCACTTGGAGTACCTAATAATCTTTCGTGTCTAATTCTTAAAGCTCTATGACACATATCTAGTCTTTCATCTAAGATTTTCCAGAATTTATCTATGTTTCCTTTAGAAGAGCAAGCTACATCAACTAAGTTAATTGTTACTACACCTTGATTAAATCTTCCATAATATTTAGGTTTTCCTTCAACATAATTTAAAGCATTTGCGACATTGCCTAAACTAATGCTTCTATCAGGAGTTAAGAAACTTCTGCATCCCATACAAGGATAACAATCTCCATCACCATACTCATTAATTTTATATTCTAACATAATCTTTTCAGAAATATAGTCAGGAACCATTCTCTTAGCTGTACATTTGGCTGCTAATTTAGTTAAATAGAAATATTTTGAATCTTCATACACATTATCTTCTTCTAAAATATAAAGAAGTTTAGGGAATGCTGGAGTAACCCAAACACCTTTTTCATTCTTAATACCTTGAATGCGTTGTTTTAATACTTCTTCAACGATTAATGCTAAATCTTCTTTTTCTTGTTCTGACTTAGCTTCATTTAAATATATACTTAATGATACAAAAGGTGTTTGACCATTTGTAGAATTTAAAGTTAAAATTTGATATTGAATAGTTTGAACACCATCTTTGATTTCTTTCTTTAATCTACTTTCAGTAATTTCTTGAATAGTTGAATCATCTACATTTAAATCTTTTAATTCTTCTATAACTTCTTTTCTAAGCTTTTCTCTAGATACATTTACAAAAGGAGCAAGATGTGATAAAGTTATTGTTTGTCCCCCGTATTGACAAGAAGCAACAATTGCCATAATTTGAGTTGTAATAGTACAAGCAGTAATAAATGATTTAGGAGTATCAATTTTAACACCATTGATTACTGTGCCGTTTTGCAACATATCTTCTAAATTCCACACATCACAATTATGTTCTTTTGTTAAAAAATAATCAGCATCGTGAAAATGAAGAATGCCAAGTTTATGAGCTTCAACAATATCTGCTGGCAATAAGTATCTATTTGTCAAGTCTTTTGAAATTAATCCTGCAATATAATCTCTTTGTGTAGGGATAATAGTAGGATTCTTATTACTGTTTTCTTGCTTTACTTCTTCATTCTCTAGATTCACTGTAGTTAATATTTGACTATCAGTTGTATTTTGTTTTCTGTCTAATTCTTTTTGATATCTGTACTTAACATAACATTTTGCAGTTACATATGCTTTATTCTTCATTAAAGCATTTTCAACTAAATCTTGAATCTCCTCTACATTAAGAGCTCTATTTAATTTTCTACACTTAGTTAATATATCATTTACTACAGCAACTACTGCACTCTCACTAAGTTCTCCTGTTTCTTTGTTCGCTTTTTCTACTGCGACTTTAATTTTCTGAGGAGAAAATTCTTTTTCAGAACCATCTCTTTTAATAACTCTCATTTAGTACCTCCTTAAATTTGATTTGAATAAGTATTAATTACCTGCATCAATATGTGTAGGTAATTAATTTAGCATCTTTACATATCTAAAATGAAACGTTTTAAGATGTCTAAAGCACCTTCATCTAAATCATCATCAATAATGAATTTACTTAACGTGCCTTTTCTTGTGATAATAGCTTCTACAGCTTCATCTATTGTATCTTTACAAATTAATCTGTAAATGAAGACTGGCTTTTCAGAACCAATTCTATGAACTCTATCCTCACATTGTTCTTGTAAAGCACTTGTCCAACAACTATCAATAAAAATTGCATAATTGGCTCTAGTTAAAGTTATCCCTGTACCCATCTTTTGAGTTGTACCTAAAAACACATAGTGTTCATCATCTGCTTGAAATGAATCTACATTCTTTGATACATCTTCTTCTTTCATATCCCCTGTACCCATTAAAGGTTTATATCTACTTAATAATTCCTTTAATTGATATAAAGGTTCTTTAAAATTTGAAAATATTACAACTTTATCCCCATTACTTACTATTTCATCTACTAAATCAATGCAACGCTCTATTTTTGATGAAGTTATTGATTGTGAAGTTAATAGACTAGGACAACTCGTTGCTTGTCTTAATCTAGTTGTTAATGCTAAAAGATTTTTAGATTTTAGATTTATTTTATCACATTCTGACTTTACACCATCTTTAACAGCATTATAAAACTTTTGATGATTATCTTCCATATCAATATATTCAATAATAATGTTCTTTGAAGGTAAATCTTTTAATAAATCTTTTGTTCTTCTTAATGAACATTCTTCAATTTCATCTTTAAGTAAATCTAAATTTTTAAATCCAACAATTTTACCTCTAGTCATTTCATCAAATACACAATATGTCTTTTTAAAGTTTGTAACATTTCTTTTCTTCTCTATGCCAATCCAAGCTAATGGGACGTATGCATCTAAAGGGTTATTCATTAACAATGTACCAGTCATTGCAACCATATACTTTGAAGATAATTTTAATAAATTTTCTCCTTGCTTACTTGACCACCCTTTTGCTTTATGACACTCATCAAAGACCATCATATCAAACTTATTATCTGAATTGTTGATTGCACTAATAATATCTAAATCTCTTAAACTTTCAATATTAATAATAACAAAAAATTCTTTAATAGGATTCATTAATTGTTCTGCTCTCTTCTTAATTGAAGAGTAACTAACTGTACCTTTAGAGTTAATTTTTTTACCTATAACAATGGCATCTAAATTTGAATGCTTCTTAATCTCTTTTTCCCAGTTAGTTTTTAAAGTGTTAATCCCACAAATAATTAAACAATGTTCCAATTTTCCTTGTTCTTTCAATTCTTCAGCTAAAGCAATCATCGACAATGATTTACCTAAGCCTGGTGCATCTAATAACAGCCACTTATCATTATTTAAACCATAGTTTACAGCTTCTAATTGATGCTCAAATAGAGGCGTTTTAAAGCTCATCCTTGAAGTTTTTAATTGAGGGTTAGTATTTGTAGACTTAACATCTAAAAACACATTTATATCATCAAAATAAGTCAGATTATCTAAAATAAAAGACAATCTATTAACAGGAACTTCCCACTCGTGTGTATTAGCATCATAATTATATGTACCACAAGATTTGATTATATTTACAATATCTAAATCATAATCAAATTGTATAAAGAGTGAATTTGTCCCTCCTAATCTTTGATGCCTAGACTCTCTTATATTAATCATATTTTACCAAAGACTTTCTTCTTCAGGTTCAGTGAGAGAAGCTCTTTCTTCTTCATATAGTGATACGGAATAATCTTCACTAAAATCGTGACAAATATTCACTGAAGATTCAAACATAACTTTTGCCTCTGCAATAAAAGTACACTCACAATAATCACAAGTATACTCTTCAGTAAGACACATTGTGTCTCCATCAAAATATTCAATCTTGCCATTTTTATTTTTAATAATATTTTTTGGATATCCTAATAGTTTATCTGAGAAGAATATTTCTGCTGGAAGATATTCAGCCCCACATTTAGGACATTTTATTACAACGAATTTTCTCATAAATTTAACCTCTCTTAATACGTAAAATAACGTTTTATAATCTCACTATATTATACAACTTATAAAATAAAAATAGCACGTTTTTAGTGCTATTTTTGTCTATATTTTAAATAAGTTTCATATACTTTTTGGCGTTGAGTAACTTTTAAGTGTATCATATTGTTTTCAAGATAGTAGTTATAAATTTGTTTAATATATTCAAATTTCTCAGGTAAAAACTTGAATATAAGGTCAAATGATTTTTGATTTTGTCTAATCCAATCTAAAGTAATCCCTAGATATTTTGCTGTTTCGGGAATAAAGAAAATAATAACAGTTTCTCTTTTTGAATTATAGCACATATTTAAAAGCACATCTTTGTCATTAGACCACATTTTATATAAATTTTTTGTAGAGGAATTAGATTTTAAAAGAATACATTCTACAGGTAATGATTGCTTTGTATCAAATTGTACATAATTCTCATCCTTTGAGGTAAAATCTTTAATAAAATTTTGGAAAATTGCACAACTTCCAGTTAAAAATCTTTTACTTTTCATAATTAATAGTATAAGGCAAAGAACCCATCTCCACCTTTTCCTCCTGCATAGCCTCCATCTGTACCAAAGTCTCCTCCTGAGCCTCCAGCACCCAATGCACCATTGTTAGCTGGACCCCATACTACAGCTTTTGCGCCTTTGTCTAAACTTGAACCGCCATTTCCTCCTGCACCATAATAACCACTACTATTTGCTGAATTAGCCTCACCTTGAGCTGAAGTAGCACATAAAGTAGATATTATATTAGAATTCGCTGTCATATAATATTGTTGTTGACCTGTCCCAGCACCATTACCAGGTGCCCAATAAGCTGTACCTCTTAAATTTGTTTCTTTTGTAAAATCTTTGTCACTAGTTGACGCACCACCATTCCCTCCAGAACCTCCAGAAGAACTTCCTACACAATATGAATAGGTATTATTATCGTGATGTGTTACTTTTCCTCCAGAACCCCCTTGAGCTCTACTTCCTGTAGTAGTTGTACTTGATGTACCCCCTCCGGCACCGCTACCACAAGTAATTATTTTTGTAATTGAAAACTTTTTTCCACTATCCCTAATAGCTGCATAAACAACAGTGTCACCACCATCAAAACCAGCATTTTGTGAGCCACTTCCCCCACTTGAGCCACCAGTTGCCTTAGAGCCAGCACTTCCACCTGAACCACCGGAACCTACACTAATTACAAATCCGTCACAAGATGAGAAATCTAGTACAAATACACCGATTCCTCCACCTCCGCCTCCGGCTCCTCCGTGAACATCTTTAGCATTATAGCCTCCCCAACCATATTGATATATATCTGTGCCACTACTACCTCCGCCTCCGGCTCCTCCAACTAATAGAAGCATCATATAAGGAGCACTTACATTTGTTGGCAAACCTAATTGATTTGTTCTATAATATTCAGTATTTTGTGTATCAGCAAGTTCTGCATAATTACCACTTATTTCAACTTCTGAATCAATAGTAAATTGATTATCTTCTCTTTGAATAAGAAATTTGCCTCCTCCAGCAATTCTTTGTAGTAAAAACCTAGCTATATTTCCTGTTAAAGTTGAAGCGTGACTGTTAGTTAAACTTTTGTCAAATCTAAACTCTCTAGGTGTAGTCCCTTTTATTAATGCTACTTCATTATTATATCCTATATTAATCCCACGTTGCCAAGGTTTCAAAACATCTAATAAACGATAATTTAAAGAATTAGAATAGCTATTAACATAGAAGCTTCCTAGATTGGTCTTAGTATGAGCAATATCCACATTCATTTCTCTAGTTGAAGACTCTTTACGCAATTCACATATATCAAATAAATCAACTTCAGGAGGGGAGCTGGCGTTTCCTCCCCAAAACTCTGTTGTATTCTTCACTTTATAATTAGAAGTTGTTAGCTCATCATTAATACTATAATTAGTACCTCCGCCACCTTCAAGTTCTATATTTGAATCTGTAATGACTCTTCCATTTTCATTTGCCATAATAATCACTCTCCTTAATTAAGAAGGAATAATACATCATTTTTAACTTGTTTTAACTCTTTTTTAAGTTGTTTTACTTCTTCGATTAATAAATAAACAAGCTTTGACTCGTTAATACTTAAGTATCCTTCATCATCTTCTTTAACTAATTCCGGATATAATTTTTGTAAATCTTGAGCAATGCATCCAATTTGATTTTTTGGACCATCAATATAATCAAATTTCTTGATAGGTAAATCTAAAATAGACTTAGTATACTTAAATTCTTCAATATTTTCTTTTATACGTATATCTGAACCAGAAGTAAATGAAGTTGCTGTAACCGTACCTCCATTTGAAATTGTTACTTTAGTAGTATTACTACTGTCTTTAATATAAATACTACTTTTCACATTAAGTGCACCATTCAAAGACATACCATTAAATGTCGGTATACTTGTTGTTTGAAGACCAGATAATGACACAGTTGAACCTGCATAACTAAATTGACCTTGTGTTGTACCTGCTGTAAGTGCAGGCCCTTTTATGTATATTATGCCATTGTTTGCATAAACTCTTAAACCACTTCCAGTTGTTGTTGTAGCATCTCCTTGTATTTGAATTCTGTTTCTGCAAGTATTGCCCTCAATTAAACTTATGTAAGGATTAACAGTGTTTTCAGCTACATTTGAAGTGCCACTTGAAGTTGTTGCATATATATTTGCTTGTGTATTATCAGAAGAAGGTAATTTACCTGAAGTTAAGCTAACGTCTGTGATATGACCTTTTGAATCTCGAGATATAGTCACTCCAGTTACTACATTACTTGAGCCTCTAGTAAGAGAAGACCCTCCTGATGCAGTTCTACTAATAGTAGAACTACTGTCTGCTGATGGATTATAATGCCCAGCTGCTGAAGTTACGTGATTGTCAGCCCAAGGAACATTGACATACATTTGATTGTCATCTGTTAATTTTACTCCATAAAATCTACTAGCATTTTGGTCTCCAAAACCGACTTTTACGACACCATATCCAACATCTGTTGCAACAGGTATTGCTGTATATAATGAATCAGAGTCAGCATCAACTAGAGTTTTATATAGACGTGCAGCCGGAACAGAAGTAAAGTTTGTGTTAACATTATACATATCGGTATTAGTGTCTAAAGATAACCCTGCACCTGCACCATACGTAGTATCAGAGTAAGACCAAGGAACATTGACAAACAGCTTACCATTTCTATCCATTTCTACCCCATAATATCTACCGTCTGTAGTATTGCCTGTTGCAGGAGCAATAGTAGTTGATGCTCTTACAGCAGCGGGTTTTACTAGACCAACACTATCAGCAGTAGCCTTAGGTACGTATAAAGCATCTCGACCTGTACCATCTGCTATATTTAAACCAGATGAATATTTAGGTGTATGATAATAGTTCTCCCAAGGAACGTTTACATACATTTGATTGCTATCATTTAATTCTACAGGGTAATTTTGACCTGATTCAGTATAGCCTATTTTAACTGCACCTAAAGCTGTAGAGCTTGCTACAGTCAATCCTGTAGAAGAAAATTTCATACTACCATCTTCAGCTACAGATACACTACTAATAAAATTATTTGGTGTAGGTGTAGCATCACTAATTTCATTAGTAGTAACACCTGCTGAAAAACTCTTTTGAAGATTTGAAAGTTTTATGTAATTCTTCTTATTGCTAGAGTCATAAGCTAAACTTAAAGCATATGTAACTTCCCCTTTATTATTAGGAAAACTTATATCTTTTAAATAAATTTTCTTAGCATTAATTTCTGCAGTATCCAAGTTTCTAACTGCAGTATCACCATTTGCATCTCTGTATACAACTGAACTTTCTGCAGCTGTATTAGACAATGTAATCCACGATGAGCTACCTGCAGTATTAACTAAAACTTTACTTCCAGTACCAGAAGGATTAAAAGGAAGATTAAGCGATTTAGACGATGTATAATTCGCTAAAGTTATCCCACTTCCATCAACATTAATAGTTGCATTTGATATGCTAGAACTATCTATTGTACTATTTAATCCCTTAAACTCTTGTTCAAACGTTACTTGAGCATCACCTGATATCTTTGCACCGTTAAGAGCGCCCTTTAAAGTTAAATCTTTTTCTAGAGTGGCGTTTCCTGATACACTTAATATGTTTAATGATGTTTCATTATTAACTGTTAAATTATTAGTAATCTCAGCATCTTTAGCAGTTAATTTTTCTCTTACCCCAAGATTTCCTGTATTAAAGTACTCATAAATAGACTTATCAATATCAAATGAGTTTCTAATTTCTAATGAAGAAAGCTTAAACTTATTTCCTACTACCTCTCCTTCACTATCAAGAAGTTGAAGATGATGAATTTCAAATTCATTTTTTGATTCAGCTTCAACTTCTAAGTCTACAATGGTTTGTATTGAATCTGTAAATGCTAAACCTCTGAATTCAGCTAAACCTCTTAATTCATTATATATATCTAATACACCAAAAATACTTTCTGTATTTTCACCAGGATTTACTACAGTTAATCGTAAATTATTATATCTGTCTGTAACGCGAACATCTTGAGAGTCTTCATTTCTCAATATAATATATGCATAAAGAGGTTTCAAATTTAAACTCATTAAGTCTAAGTATTTGATTTTAAAGAAGTACCCATTAATACAAAAATTTACATAGTAATCATCTCTATTAATAATATAAGAATTTAATTCTTTATATGAGCTTAGTCTTTTTGTATTTGTTAAATTAAATTCAGTGTTTAAGTATGATTCTGGGTTTACTGCTCTAAATGCTGACGGGTACATTAAGATTTTACTTGAATCTATAAAATTGGCCATAAATTAATTTTCCTCCTTAATAACTTCAGATGTAGCATTACTAAAAGTCATTTTCCACTCTATTATAACTGATACACCAAAAATTAAATCATTATAACTAATTTGTTCATCTTCAACTAATTCTACAGCAGCTAAAGGGTTTGTAGAATTTTCAAGATTATCGTGAACTATATGACTTTCTCCATATAGCCTTAAAGTATTAATATTTTTACCCCCACTTAGTGTTGACAAGTTAAACATTGCATAAGGTAATGTAAATGTGTACGTAATAGAATTTGTTTGATTATCCACTTTAATAACACTACTTTTTGCAGCTGCTTTATATAAAGCAGACTTACCTTCAGTTGTAAATGCTAATAAGTAATATGGGATTCTATTTGTATGTAAACTACCTGATAAAGCAGTTAAAATGACATCAAATAATTCAGCAGTCCCTGCATTATGTTGTTTACGTTTCTTAATAACTTTGCCATTCTTTACATACTTTACAGTAACATTTCCTTGATATGTAATAGACGTAGAGGAAGAATTATTGAATTCTTCGCCTACTTTTGAAGTATTTAAATTTTTAGATTTCATTATTCTTCCTCCTTTAATTCTTGAGCATCTTCTCCTGGAACTTTACCAGCTACAACACCTGTATAAATCATACTACGATTTTCAAAATTAGTTCTATCTGTATTGACACTTCCAACGACTGTTCCACCAACATTTCCGCGATATAAAGTATTACCTACTTGAGCTAAACGATGAGCTTCAGCAATATAAATATTAACTTGTTCTTCTGCGCCTACAATAGTACCATAATCTGATTTTACTTTGTTTGATGCAGTATATACAATAGAGTATGTAACACCTACAGGTAAGATATACTCAAATAAATCCTCTAATAAAACTGTATCACTAACTTCAACTGGAATGTTCACAGTTAAATGTTCATCTGAAAATTCAATACTAATATCATTAGTAATTAATTGTTGTGAATATAATAATACTTTAACGCTCTCTTCAAAACTAATCATATTACCTTTATTTTTTAATAAATAAGGCAAAGCTGTACAAATAGCTAACAAATCATCTGTAGAATATTGATGCTTACTCTCAAACCCTACAGTAGCAGCATATAAATCTACTAAATAAGAAGCTATTTTATTTTGATTTAAATTGATGCTAACATTATCGGCACAGCTCTTTAAATAGTTAAAAACTACTTCAATGATTCTTCCTATATAACTAAAATCTCTTGACTTGTCATAGTAAACACTTGGAACCATATTTTTAACTTTCATACGGCCCTCCTAAACTATTTAGAGCTCATTGAACTCTTAGCAATCTTAATGTCAATTGCTTTACCAGCTACGAAGTCATTGTCAGTACTTCTTTGTTTACCAAAGTCTATTTCACTGATTACCCACTTATTAGCAATGTTATTATAGTCATAGAATGCATAAGGTGAAGCTAGACCATCATCAATTAATTCTATTTCTTTTGATGAATCAATGTCTGTTGAATAGTAGAATAACTTGTTACTATCTAAACTACTAATTTTATCTAATAATTCTTTTTGTACCTCTACTAAATTTAAATTATTTTTAGTCACTAGTGTAGTTAGCCCTAAAGCATTATTATTTAAACCTAAATCATTCTCAGAATAATTATTTAGTAATTTAAATTTATCAACTAAGACTGTACAATATTCATCGTCTGTACTTATTTGTAACTCTGTAACTCCATTAAATGTTATAAGATTAATTCCAGTATTTAAATTTAATTCTTCTCTATAAGAACTTTCATTATTATTATAAATTTTAATTTTTCCGCTAGAATTACATTTTAAAGTATATGTTTTTTCAGCATTTACAGTATCAATGTAAATCATTACCAAACCTTCCTTTGATGTGTTTGGCACTACTATCTTAGGGGTATTACCACCATTAGGTCTAAGTTGTAAACGACCTTCTGATGTTGGAACAGCTAAACTACTAGCATCTAATTGATAACAATATACTGTCTCATTAAATAAGTCTACATTTTCATTAGTAATAGAATTACTGTTTACAGAAGTGACTTTATAATAACTTAAATTAATGTTTTCTCCACCACTTCTTTGAATTAAATTTGTAAATACAAAAATTGGTTTTACATCTTTACTTTCATCATTCTTTAATGTAAAAGTAGAATTAGTCTCTCCATATGTGAAAGTTACTTGTTGATTTCCATACAATGATTGAGGGTTATCTGGCCCACAATTTAAATTTAATAGTGCTCTTATTTTCCAGTAACCACCTGTAAATTGCATTAAAGGAAGTTCCTGAGGAGCTGAATCTTCTTTAAATTGATAGCTAATCTTATATTTATCTTCAATTTCAGTAAATGAATTACTTAATTCAATTGTAGCAACAGATGTAGGTTCATCACTTGAATAAATAGCAATCTTATCGCCTTCAATTAAATTAAGAATTTGATGTTCTGTGATTGTGATTGTATTAGTACTATCAATTTGTTTATTAATAAAGTATTCTTGATGACCTAATAGTCCTGATTCTTCTAATACATCTACACTTACTTCTTTAGCTTCCCATCCAGTATCTAAACCTGTTTTTGTTATTAAAGTACCTGAACCATAAGAATATAAGTTCTTAAAGTCTAAATCTGTACGGAATAAATATTCACCTTCATCTAGAATATACTCATTGTTTTTCCAATTAATTTTATTTTCAGTGTTATTCATAATCCAATAAAGCATATGAGTACCAGGATTTAAAGTTTCGCTATTTATAGTGCGATATTCAACCTCATCTCTTGTTGATAGAGTAAACATCTCTAATTTATTACTATTTAAATCTGTAATAATATTTTTAAGATTATTTAAAGTTTTAGTATTTTTAATCTCTTTATTTATTGGAGTATGATTCTCTTTATAAGTTTCAAAATCATACATATCAAAGTTAGGTTTTAATATAGCTGGTTTATCAGCTGTAGTCATATACGTTTTAACTATTTGATTTCCATTTGAATCTTCATATTCAAAGATACAATATTCACCTGATTTTAATTCATACTCAGTGTTTGCTTTTATATAATCTTCACTACTTAAACACAATCTATAATTAACTCCATAAGGATACGTAATTAAAGTGATTAAATTTGGAGCAATTAACTGTATACTTTCATTTTTTAATAATGTGTACATATCTTCACTATCAACACTAAGATTAATACCTGCGTTAGTAGTGACTGATGATACATTTTCTGTAATCATATCTACAGAAGAGAAAGAATTACTTCCATTATATTTCTTTGTAGCTTTTTGACCGTAAGCAAAATTAAATCTTTCATCATATTTAAATAATGATACTTTACCTGATAATACATTCTTAGCTACAATAAACATAAATGTATCTTGACCATCTTCAGAAAGTAAATCAAATTCTCTTCCATCAGTGTATTGTACACGTGTAGTTAATTCAGGCTCAAATAAAGACACTGATTTAATTCTACTATCAGCAGATTCAATGGTAGATAACAAGCTATCATAAGGAATTTCATAACCAAAATCAACTTCTCTAGCATTAAATTTATATATTAAAGCAGTGTTAATATTAGTTAAAATTGTAGCTGCTTCTACTGCATTAACTTTTGCTTCTGTTGTTATTCTTGCTTGAAGATAGTAGTAATTCTTTAATATAAATATATCACTATCTTCAAAAGTTTTATAATTGTGTGACACGCACTTACTATCTTCTAATTCTCGTTCAATCGTTTCAGTAATACCATACTTAATGATTGAAGTATCTGTAAGAGATATACCTTTAAATGAATTCTTGAATGACTCAATTGTATATGTTTTAATTGGATTTAATGGGTATACACACAAATCATTTGCTGATATAGCAGGAGAATCGTTTACAAGACTTTTACCTGAAGATTTAAAAGTTATAATATTGTTCCCATAATTAATGTCGGTTCTGCGGTCAGCTACTTGTACATTTGACACTAAGTTATAAATTCCTTGATAATCTTTTAAATTATAAATTTTATTTGCATAGTCTCTACAAGTAACTAAAGTATCAAATGTTCCAATGGTTCTTTTAAAATTACTATATGCTTCATCAATTGATTCAGGATTTGCCCCGTTAATTGCTGCAGAAGCATTTGTAATAATTAAAATGTCAGACTCTCCTTCTTTAACATCAATAATTATTTCTTCTTCACTTGAATCATTCCATTTAATAGGTGGATGTGATTTGATTTTTGTAATTCTATTTGCAGCAATATTGCCTGTAACACCATCTGTTTCAATATAATTAATATAGATTCCGTCTCCAATTAAATTTCCAATGTCTTTAGGAAATTCAATATAAGGTAGTGCTTTAACAGAATCATAACCAAATTTAAATACTTTGCTTCCAACAATTTGTGTATTTAAATTTTTCACGCATTGCCACTCTTCGACATCAGTTGAAGTTTTATCAGTAACAAACACCCCATTTTGAGCTACCTTTACTACAGGAAAATATACTCTATTGTTTATATCTATATCTTCTAGTGTAATTACATCTTTGTCTAATATTTGTAATGATTTATATACACCTTGTAAAACTCTACAAGCTACAACCTGAGTTGCATCTCTATGTGTTATAGTAGAATCATCAATTAACACAAAAGATGATTCTCCATCAACATCTGTTAATATTGTAGAGAATTTAGGTATTTTAAATGTTTTACCGTTGCTGAATTCTGCATCACCAACATAACGCATTGTAACTGTTGTCTCAGGAGCAATATAATAATTCATATTATAACCCATCATCTCAGTAAGATTTTGCATTGAATTATATTGAGTAGCACTTGGCATAAATCTTTCAAGAATGTTTTTATCTACATTGTAGTTAATTTTATCCCCTACAAATGCTAATAATTTTAATAATACAATAAATGGGTCTGACTCATTAGATGCCTCTGGGTCATACTTGTAAGAAAGTTTTTTAGCAATGTCTAATATTTCTTTATAGATTACTGCAAAATCTTTATTTGTATAACTTTTATTACTAATTCGTAATTCATTTTCAGTTATCATTCAATCTATTCCTCCTCATTAAATAATGCTAAGTTGTAAGTACTTGTGGTAAAATCTAATTTAGATGTTACCTTTAAATTTAAATACAACTTTGAGTTTTCTTGTATTATCTTAATATCTGACCTAATAACATTTATTTGAGGGCAGAATAAATTTAATTGCTCATAAATTTCATCTATTAAGATATCTCTTAATATATAGTTGTTTTGTTCATAAGTGTATCTCTTCAATCTTATTCCAAATTGAGGGTCTCCAAACAATTCGCCTTTTTCAGAATATAGTAAAAGTGAAATACATTCTCTTGATGCATCATCAGATGTTAAACCTTTGTCTTTTGAAATACCTTTGATAACTGTAGAGTTACCTTTAAAAATCTTTGGAAAACCTATACAATTCATTTATACCATCTCCATACACTAATTTTTACTCATTAAATTTAGCACTAAACTAAAAATTCAAAGACATTAAATGCTTAAATTTTTAGTTTCTCCTGTATTATAACTAATAACTAATGTGCCATTTTCAATGTTTATATCTGTAATATATTTTAATTCAACAATTGCAGTTGATAAGTCATTATAATCCAATCTCAACCCTTTAGGGTCAACAGATACATTACTAACATACTTGCCATCTACAACTTTTTTTAACTTAAAGTAAGTTAACTCTCCTATAGTTGTGTCATCAGATAATTCTGTAGAATGAGCAACTTTTAAAGAGTCAATAATTTGTCGGGATGCTGGAATTGTGTTTAAATTCTCTTTCATCCCAATTTTACCTATAATAATAGCATCACTTACATTTTGATGCATAAAGGACACATAAACTTTATCACCAACAAAATAAGGAGTAAAAGTACCTGAGTTTACAGAACAGGTTGATGTAACGATAGCATTCTTTCCTCCTTTACCAGGCTCTTTAAAAACATCTATCTCAACATCATACAACAATGCTTCTGATTTATTATTAACACCTTTATACGACTTAATAGTACCTACTGTAATCATAAAAATCTCCTTTATAATGCTTGAGTATCAGCACTAATTCTTAATAGATTCAATGTTGTTCTAAACCCTGTTTCATCTATTGTATCCTGTTCTTTTGTAACTATATATAAGCCTGAACTGATATGTTTTCTACCATAGAAATACACATTTAATCTTACGTGACTCATTAATATAGCAGGTCTAAGTAACCCTTTTAATTTAATAGATGCCTTAATAGGGAAAGCTGTAACCTTTGACCACCAAGTCTTATCACTTTCAGAAGTCTCATAATCAGCATTTCCGCTAGATATTATTGGAGCATATACTTTATTCAACTCTCCTCTAGCATCTAATCGGTAAATAAACTTTTCATCATTAAGTTTGTCTGCATAATTATAGAAGATTGAATAGCTTTCATCATTATCTATATTAAATGACATTACAATATCTTTACTCTTATACCCTATATCAATCACATATGCATCTGATACTTCAACATTCTTATTAACTTGTATGACTTTGAAATATGGGCCATTAAGCTGACCAGAAACATCATCATCAATAACTAGAACATATACACTTCCTTTAAGTGTTTCTGAAGAATCTTCAGGTGTCATCATAGATACAAGATATTTTAAGTATTCAAGTGCCGATATATTTGTCTTTGCATCTAATTGAACTTTTAAATCATTTCCTGGAATCAACTCAGTTCCATTTAAAGATGTACCATTCTTCATACCATAAAAAACTTCAAGTAATCCCCACTCATTGCTCGAAAGCATTCTTTTAATAACAACGCTTGGCTTCTCATATTCAGCTGGTATATAAGGATGTTTACCATAATTTAGTAATTCTCCACTACTAATAGCAGAAACAGTGTAAGTAATTTTAGAAGATGCTATCGTAACATCAGACTTAATATCAGTAATAATAGCCTCTTCATCTTTATACGTGTAAAAAGGTACTGATAAATCTCCATAACTAAAAACTATCTTTCGTGAATCTGAAACACTACCAAACACTTTGTCAAAAAAATTCGGGTCATCAGTTTCTCTTATAGTGTAATCAATTTTTAACGTATACTTATTAACTTGACCATTAATTTTAACGACATCTAATGATTTTATGTAATTAGGAAATTTAAGTATTGATTCTTTATATTTACCAAATTCATCAATGCCAGAGGCACCTTTAGCTCGTTCATAAAATCCAAAGGTATAATCCCCAATTTGAACCTTAATAAAAGGTACTTCTACTCTACTTGTAGATGACAACAAATTTAATGAACTTGCCATTTTAAGTCCTCCTAACTAATTTAAAAATTTAACTGTACTAATTGAAGGAATTTTAATAGTTTTTAAATTGTTAAATAGACAAATAAAAGGGTCTTGAATTCTATTAAAATCTGCAATTAACCAATATAAATCAGGTCTACCATAATATTTATCAGCCAATGAATCTAATGTATCTGATTGTTTTATGGTGTGCATTACATATGATGTTGTAGTATCTAATTGTTTTGATATTTCATATATGTATTTTTTATCTTGTTTATTATAGTTGAAATAAACAGAGGAATATCTAGTAATATAATCATAAGACTTTGTTTGCTTACTTGTTAATATATCCATAAATATTTTCTCCTTTATTCTTCAGTTGTATTGTATATTCCATTTGCAAATTGAGCTGTAATACCTCTAAAAGAACCTAATTTAGAAACACTGTCAGCATCAAATGGAGTAACTTCACTAACAGAAAAACTAATTGTGACACGTGCATATTTATTGTTATATAAAATAGGTTTTTGATATTCTAGTGAAATTCCACTAGTTACAACACCTTTTATAAATATTTCTTCCCCAAAACGAATTGCTACCATTGGAGGAACTACTGCACTGCTTGCTGCATCATACTTAGGCAATGCAATAGATTGAATTCGTTTAATTAGTGTATCAACATAATCTTCTCCATCAACAAAGTTAACTTTTAAATTACTTGTATATAAATTTTCATCGTTAATCATATCTCGATGTAATTCCAAACTTACTTGAACCTCACGAGGTCCTGAATAACTATAAGCAAATATAGGGGCAGTTCTTGATAGTGCATTTTGACTATTAAATGTAGAACTTAATTTGTCTTGTAGTGAATCAGGATATTGAGGTAATAATAGCCACTCATCTGTATGATATAAATAAATATAATTATCAATCAATTTTGACATTCATATTACCTCCCTCTAGTTATTACTTTCATAAGTAGAGAATTCACGTTCATAAATTCCATCCATATATCCAAGTTTTGATTCCACATTTTTATCAACGTAAGAAAGTATATCATACTCTTTACTGTTTAAATGATATTCATTTATAAGATTATAAATACTTTTTTTCGTTTCTTCAGTCCATAACCCTAATTGTGCAGATTTTAAGTAGCCTAATGCGATTAATCTACGTTGCAATTTCTCTACATCAAACTTCTCACTTATAGATGTAATTGTATTCTCAGAAAGATATTCTAACAATCTATCTGCTACTAAATATTGACTATAAGCGTTTTTATGACTTAATAATTCTTTTTTTGATTTATATGAATAATTTCCGCCCCATATAACATCAAGATTTCTATTAGTTTGTACATCATATGGTCTATATTTAATCAGAGAATTAATACTATGATTGTCTGCAAATTTAACTTGATTATCTGTGTAATCACCTTCAAGAACTACTAAAGATGATTTACAAGATGCAGGCACTTTTATAAATAAAGTTAAACTACCTTCTTGTAAAAATAAGTTATCATTAATATTTTGCAATTTATTATACAACACTGGTTTATCTAAAGAACAACTTCGTGCACAATAATATGAGCTTTTATAGAATTCTTCTAGAATATTTTCATCAACACTGTCTTCAATAAAGCGAGAATTAGAATATAATCCACAAAACATTTCAATATTATTACAATCTATTCCAATAGAATATTTTGAATGAAATTTAACAGGAACAGCATATATAATAAATGAATTGTTTGAAGAGTCAAATATAGTTGATACAACAGGAGTTGTTTCGTTACTATCTCTTTGTTTATCACTTTGTAAAACTATTTCTAAATTTAGAGAGTGTGGTTTAACTAATGTTCCATCACAACAATTAAATAATGACATTAAATCTATCTTATAAAAATCTCTAATAAAACGTAAATAATTACCTAAATATTGATGTGTATAAGAATCATAAATTAAATTAGTTATATTTAAATTATCTGTTAAATTAAATATTTTATCATTAAACTTATACACATCTATTGACCTCAAATCTTCACGAGAATATCTATAATTCTCACCTTTATACTCACAGTAATAAATGTGATTAGAATCAATATAATGAGTATATGGATGTATTATTGTATCTTTTGTAAGTACATTACATCTAGGAAGATTAAAATCTTTTAAGACTTGTTTAATGTGTCCTACGTAAATATTATTATCATTTAATTTAAGCATTTTAATCTCCTCTCTTTACTAAGTTGTTAAACCAGATACTTGAATTGTTGGCATATCTCTAACATTAACTTTAATATTATTATCACCATCAATAGTTTCAGTAATCTTCTTTAACTCAATGACTGTTGACTTAAGCTCTTCTAATATAGAATGTTGCATACCTTTAATATCAGCATCATCTAACATTTCATAGATTTTTAATGTAGGGTCATCTTCTTTTGCATCTTGATTAGCTTTATCTATATCTTCTTTTTGGTCATCTTTTGCACTATTAACAGAACTATCATAATAGTCATCTCCATTAGAGTTTCCTACCATAGTACTAATAGATGTTGTAAATGAACCTGATGCATTACTATTAAAACCAGAACCTCTAGCTATAACATTTGATGCTTCTGTCGCTCCGATGCCTAAGTTTTTCAACATTCTTGCACCACCATTAGGTAATATAGAACCAATACCACTAACAATTCCACCGATATTACCTAAAGTAGAAATACCTACAATACCAAGTTTAATTAATCCTTCTGCTGTTGCATTTAAATCTAACCCATTACCCATTGCTGAAATAAATGGTAGATTAATACCACCAGTGTATTTTTGAATTAAGTCTGTCACCTGCCAAGTTGTATTAAGAATTGGGCTGGCTCCTATAGACATCCCTGTTGAGAATAAAAAGTTTTTATTTGCATTTTGAATTATGTTAGCAATACCAACTCTTCCACTTAAATCATTCATTTGTGAAGTAAGTTCTGAGTACATATCAGTAAAAGACATTACATTGTTATATAAATTATTAATTGTACTTTGTGCATCTTCACTTTCAAATAAATTTTGAATTGAAATTACATCACTTACTGATAGACCAAATGTCTTAGCTAATTCAGACCTAACAACATTATTATTTGTAGTTGCAATGTTATTAGAAACATATGTCAACATATTATATAATAAATCATTTACTCTTCCTGCATCTAATCCTCTTGTTAATAAATCAGAGAATGATGCACCACCACCAGAAGAAGATACAGCAATTAAATTTTGAATTGCAGAACTACTTAAATCTGTAATATTCCCACTTCCTAAATGGCCAATTGCTTGAGCAATAGAAGAAGCAGCAGAATCACTTAAACCTAATCCTGACAATGTTCCTAGCCATTTTTGTACTACATATTCAAATTCAGTTGATTGCTGAGCAGACATTGTAGAAGAAGCCTCTAACAGTCCTTCTGCAACGGAATCAAAAGTTTGTTGTAAATATTCTGTACTGCTAACTAATTCATTAAGATATGCAGTTAGGCTTGCTTCCATACCTAATCTTGCAGCTGTAGAATCATATTGTTGCAATCTAATAATTCTACGAAGAGCTGAATTATTTACATCAAAAGTTGTAGCAATTCCATCTTTAACAGTTTGTAAGAAAGCTACTTGCGCGACATTTGCTGAAATACCTTCAGCCACTAACTCACTTAAATTTGCATATAAAGTTTCTGTTCTAATTAAAGGTGAAAATGCAACAGAATTTAATGTGTCTTCTATATCTTTAAACTCAGAATCAGAACCCTGTAAACGAGCATCAATACCCATCTTATACCCTGCATAAGTATCAATAGCTGTATTTATCTCATTCATACCTTCATTAAATGCTTTTACCATTGCACCTATTGACTTATCTAATTGCACTGCAAGTCTTCCGCCTGCTCCTAGGTCTTTCTCTTTATGGATAGCATTTAATATCTTTGTTCCAGTCTCGAAGTTATCAACAAAGTCTTTTGCAAACTCTAATTCACCTAATAAAGCTTTGATAGTATCCTTTGTATCTTTTGTCTCAGATGAAGGCTTTTCTTTCCTCTTTTTAGGTGTTTTAGTTGTATCTTTTTTTGGAGTTTCTTTCTTCTTTTCTTTTTTAGGCGTTTTATCAGGTTTGCCATCAGTAGTTTTCTCTGCTGGTTTCTTAGACTCAGGTTTCTTTTCTTTTTTTGGTTCTTCCTTTGGTTTATCTGTGCCTGGTTTCTTCTCAGTCTTTGGTTTCTTTGTCTCTTTATCAGACTTCTTAGGCTTTTCCTTCTCTTTAGCCTTTTTTTCTTCTTCTAATTGCTTCTTTACCTTGTTAAAATTCTCTTGTGCTACAGCTAAGTCTTTTCTTGCTTGAGCTAAATTCTTTTCAGCAATCTTTTTAGCAGCCTCATTCCCTGCTTCATTAACCTCAGCCATAGCTTCAGCAACACGTTTTTCAGCAGCTTCAAACTCTTCTACTTGAAGCAATCTCCCTCTTAATTCAAATATTCTAGAATAATGGGCATAATCTTTTTCAAGTTGTTTATCTTCTCTTTGTCTTTGATTTATACTTTGTCTAGAATATGTTTTCCAGTACTCTATTAAACTTTTCTTTTCTTCATTGGCTTGAGTACGTTGAATATCTTCTATATAACGTTTACGTTGAGCAGAAGTCATTTGAATGTTGCGTTTAGCTAAACTAACTTCTAATTCAGCTAATTTATTTAGGGCAGCAATTTGTTTTTGAAGTTTTATTGCTTGAAGATTCTTATCTACTTCTTGTTGTAAAGCTTTTATTTTTTTAACGTTGTTTTTGTCTACAACTAAAGCTCGATTACTATTCATCATCTCCAAGTCACGAGCCATTTTATAGTACTCTTCTAAACTAGTATAATCATACTTTTGTCCTTGTTCTCTAACTCGAGATAAACCTTTACCGCTCATTGAATCATTACGAGGCATAAATGTAAGTCTCCTTTATAATTAATATTTTTTTCTTGCTTCCCTTTCAGCTTTTGCTCTATCTAAAATATCCTGTGTCTTACGAGATTCTTCAATTAAGAAATCTATGATGTATTTTCTTTCTACAGGAGTTATTTGTAAAACATCATTATAAGATGTATTAATATTTTTTGAAATTATATAACACTCTTTTGAAATTTCTCTAAATCTTTTAGGCCCATATGGCTTACCATCATCAGTAGTTAGTGGGTCCAAAAAATTCACTTGTGATGCGAAAGGATGTGACAACTTCATTACCACATTGACCACAAGTGGCAGTAATTGAGTTGTCAACACCAACCTTTCCATTAAGTTTTTCTGCTTCTGCTAAAATGAAGCTTATATCTTTCATTGGTAATTTCTTAACAAATTCTTCTAAAGCAACTGGATTTAATACTTGTCCATCAACCTCTTTAATTAAAGAAATTGTTGTAAATAAAAGACTATAGTCTAAATTAGATTTAGTTTTTCTTTGCATTTCTCTCTTTTTAAATGAAACAATATCTAAATCTCTTGGTGTTTGATATTTTAATTCAATTAACTTACCAGTTACAGGTAATGTAATATTAATAAGGTCTAAATAAGTGTCATCGTACTCCATAACATCTAGTGTATCTAAATCTGCTGTAGAGTCTACTATTTGTCCACAATGAGGACAAGTGATAATCATTTTATATTCAGTACCATATGTAACTGTACGTAATTTATGTAATAAATATTGATAATCACCTAAACATAAATCATATATTTTCATACCTAATTTTTCACTAGTAATACAATCTTCAATTATATCAGCCATTAATTTATAAGGAGTATCACTTGGAGATAATCTCTTCATTTCTTCCATTGTAGTCATACTTCTTAATGTAATATTTGGATTTATTGGTTTATCATAAATTAAACCTTTTGATGGTAATGTAAAACTTTCATTAATAGTGCTCATTTAAATTTTCTCCTTTACAATTTATTTTTCATTTTCATCAACATTTTTATTAAGAAATAAAAGTTCGCACGCATATCGAACTACAGCAGATACAGATATTTCTCTGTCAAAAGCTTCTTTTCTTAACTTTTGATAAAGTGTTTCTGATAACTCTAAAGCTATCATTTTCTTTTTTTCATCTTTTTGTTTCTCATTAATTTTGATGTCCATAAAAATATATCCTTTCTTTATCATCATTTAATTTAGCACTTAATAATTTTATAAATTTATAAAATTAAAAAGAGGTCTTACGACCTCTATATATTTATAAATATGATATTTTACTCTTCTTCAATCCAAGCCTTATCGTATTCAATTGTAGCTGAGATTAATCTCTTATCAGCAGATTCATTATTAAACTCACCTTCAGAAATGCTTTTAACCCAACAACCTTTTAAAACCCAAGTTCTAATTTTAGTATTATAGTCAGGAGTATATTCAATAAGTTTACATTCCTTTTTATAGTTAGATGCAGAAAATACTTTTTCTGTTCTTACATCATATACAAGAGCTTGCCAAGCCATTAAAGCATCTTTTGTACGAGCACCAATATAATCGTGAAGTTCAATTGAACCACTACCAAATGTAGGGTTTCCTGCAAACTTAATAACGTTATTACCACGTTTAATTTCAATAGTACCTAGTTCAAAATGAGGTACACTTGCTTTATTAACAGAAACTCTAATAACTTCTTGACCATTTGTAATATAATCAGCTTCATCAGCTAAATCTTTATCTACACCTGCTCTTAATAAATTATCAACATCAGTAACAAGAAACTCAAAATTGTTACTTCTTGATGGTTCGTATAAATCATTATTATTAGCTAAATGATATGTTCCAAAACTCATTTAATTGTCCTCCTATTTTATATAGTTTCAGTTGTACTAATTGAGTCAGCTAATTCAATTTCTAACTCAAAGTCTTCAACAGCTTCAATTGGGATAATTGTTAATCTTGCTTTTAATCTTGCTTTAGCATCAGTTTCAAGTCTAGTAAATTTATAACCTACAATTCCATTTCCACTTTGCATCTTATCTAGTAATGGAGTAATTTGAGATTTAAAATTAACCCATAAAACATCATTGTTTTGTTCAAATGTAAACTTTCTTGCAGCATTATATAATGACTTCTTAATAGAGCTTACTAAGTTACGAACATTTAAGAATGATGTAGATTTAGTGCTACCAGCATTAGGGATTAAAGTTCTATTTCCCCAAATAATATAACCAAAAGGTCTTACATAGCTAATTGGGTTAATAGCAAATCCAATATTATCTCCTTCAGCATCTAATTCTACTGCTTCTTCAGCACTACGTGCTTGTAACATTTCTATTTCAGCTGCTGTGTAAATATAATGAACATCATTTAATTCAGCAATATTACCTCTGAATGAGCCAGCAACTGCATACCATTCTGGGTTACGTGCAATGCTTCTTGCATAAGCGAATAAATATCCGAACGCTGCTGGAATTGATGCAGGAACTAAAGAAGAACCACCTAAATCAGCGTTTTGAGATTTAAACCAAGGAGTAAATGCAGCACTAAAAGAATCATCTGCTGAACCAGATACACTTTGGAAATAAGTTCTTACTGATTCTACTACATTTAGTTCATCTTGTTTAGCATAGAATTTATTTGCTTTAAATTCAGAAGAACTGTTAAGCTTATATGCAGGGCTTCCAATCATATAGTAACTTGTATAACCTATATCCCAAGTTTCAGGTTTTGCATCTAATAATACATACACATCATCTGCTTCAGCATATTCATAGTATTTTCCTACTTCAAATTTAGGTGCTTCAGTACCAGAAAGTTGAACATAATTAATTACATAATATTTATCGTAGTTAACACTCCAATCACCTGGAGCTACTTCAAGTAATTTATATGCAAAAGCTCCTTCATAAGTACCTGCAGTAAGACTTTCTGGATGGTCTAATAAAGCTACACAGTCTCCTCTTCTTTGAGCACAACCACACATATCTCCTGTAGGGCAAGCAAATTCACCAGTAGTTAAGAATCTAATATCATATAAACTTTTATCTTCTAATCTAGCCCAGTCAATAGTGTCTGTTTTTGTGTTACTAACAGGTTTACCGCTTTCAACCTTTACAGCTTCAGCTAAAACATATAAACCTAAATTAAGTAATCTTTTAATTAATTTATATGAAAGTGTATCAACACTATATTTTCCTGATGCTTCAAACTTACTTACACTAGTGAATAATTCAGGTTCTGCTGCTACATTGTTCTCTCCTTTACAAGGAACATATACTGTATGAGTAATTGCTGTTGAATTTATTCTACCAGTATAATCATTTTCAGTAATTTTAATTTTTGGCATAATTAATTTCTCCTTTTAATTAATATCTTATATAAATAGTCTTACAAAAATATAAGCTATCATCATTTAATTTAGCACTTCATCTGAATCAAAATGTATTGATAAAACATCTTCATCGTGTTCAACGACTTTTTGTGTTGTTTTATCAACTGCATCAAATTCAACTATTTCCATAACAACGTTATCTTTTATAGGTAAACTAAATAGATAAGCATCATCTACATTTAATAATAAAGTATACCTAGTGAATTGGTCAGGAAATAATTTCTCAGCAACATCACTGTTATCATAAACAGTATTACCTAGATGAATTGTAGAATAATGTTCAACATTCATATCATTGTAAGGTATTGTAATTTTTAAATTTGGTAAGTTAATAAAATTAAATATAAAATTTCTTAAGTATTCATCTGCCTCTTTTTGACCTTTAGTATAGATATCAAGTTGATATCCAATATCAATAGGAATAGCATTCATTGTAACAGAAGTTTTTTCAGTTGATTGAATAACAAAACCATCAAAAGTTTTAGCTTGTTTTTGAGTATTCAATATAGTTATATCTCTATCTCTTGATAATGCTATAAAAGGCAATTTTATTGGTGCATCGTGACCTTCATCAGCCTTCATTTGAAAAAGTCTACTTACCTCATCTGGCTTAAGAACTTTCATATTAGGGTCTTTAACCCATTTCTCTATCTTTTTTACCAGAGCTTCGTCATAAAATCTAATTGCCATATTTTATGCTCACTCCTTTCATCTCTAGATTGTAAATCATTTGTAAATTATTTTGAATATAGTTAAATGTTTTATCAACTATATGTAATCCTTTAACATCAGTATTTCCAAAGTCAATTAATTGAACAAGACTATAAATTGAAATATGATGAGTATTAGTTACTGAACTATCAAGTTCAATTGTATACAAAGTCCCAATCTTATAAATTATTATGATTTTATCTAAATTTTCTAAAACTTTTTCAATCGAAGTTTTAAATTGTTTTAATAAATATTCATCCATTAAATTATGAATGCCTGTAGATTTAAGTTTATAAAATCTCTCTAAAGCATTTGTCTTTATTAGTTTTGGGACTTTTTCTTTTAAGAATCTCTCATCTTTAATAGATGTAAATATTTTCATATTTGTTATTAATCCTCAGTATATCCTGCTGCAAGCTTCTTAATCTTATTGATAATATCATTATCTTCTGTAGAACTTTTAATTTGAGAACCAGCAACTAGAGCAGTTTTAATGCTGCTTAGACTGTGTAATTCACTTTCTGTCTTAAATAGAATTATATTTCTAATGCCTCTGAAATCACCAGTTGTCCAATACCCTTTTGAAACATATTCACTAGGTGAAGGTAACTTAGATTTAATAAACCTACCATCTTTAATAATAGGATGCATAGTACTACCTTCTTTGTATTGTCCAAATGGTGTAAACATAATTAGTTTAATATACTCAACTGGCAATCGTTTTTGAATAGCTAAATCAACAATAATACCTAAATTTAATCTTTTTACCTCAGATTGATTGCTTAGAGTATGATAAGCTTTTATTATAAACTCTAAATCTTCTGATGCATAAGCTATAGGATTAAATATAATATGTTTAGTACCTTCATCTCCATATCCAATTAAATCAGCAGATGTAATTACCCCATCATAAGTTAAATCATTCAACACTATCCAATCATCTCTTGAAATTTTAGCACCAGGATTCAACTTATAAAAAATATTTATAAAGCCTAAAAAAGGATTTTCATTTGGGTTAAACCCTAATTCTTTAATGAATTTAACCATTAAATCTTTGCTATCACTAAACAATACAGGGTTTAATTTATTTTTAGTTATTACTATATTTAAAAAGAATAATTCACAAATAGCATCAAGTTCAGCAACACTTCCAGCATAATCTGCAGCTTCTTCCCAATTTCGCAACTTTGTTGAAAACCCTGCTTCTTCACTATAGATTTTTTCTTTAGATAAATCAGTTAAAACATTTAGTAAGTTGTTGTTAGAATTAAAGGCTTCATCAAGTCTTTGAGAAGTTAAAATTAGTGTTCTCATATTAATCTTCCTCCTCATCTTCTGCTAATAAATTGAAATTATCATCTCTATGGTCAAATTGACTTATTTCAAATGTATTCTCCCATACAGGACCTATTTCACAAGTAATACTTGCTGGATAAACACTTATAGTACTCATTCTTAAAACTTTGAAAACTCTTCCTTGAGCATTATCTAAACCACTAGGAATAATGAACAATGAACCAGCTTGTAGATTAGGTAAATCATAAGGAACATTTATGAGTGATGTAGATTTTTGTAACTCACTATTCCACCCTAATTTTTTCATTGTCCATTGAGTTGGATGTTCATCAAAGATACACCCAACTTTTATAGGACTTTCATAATAAGTATCTAATTCCCCGTAGTCATTATAGTGCTTACTATTTTTAGGTGCTCTATAAAGTACTTGAATACCTAAAAGTTTTGTCATTTCAGCAAAATATTTTCTATGTAATTTAATGTTATTAGGATTTAAAAGTTGTCCAGTATCTTTATTATCCATATCTAGACACCTCTCTAGTTGTTCTTTAAAGCAATTTTACCTTTAACTTTTTTTGATTCATTTAGAACTGTAACATTGTAATGATATTTAAGTTCTTCACAATATAAAGTATTATCTTTAATAGTTGAGATTAAAGTAAATGGTTTTTTAGCTTCAGTAAACATTTTGTTTGAACCTTTAAATTTATAACTTCCTGATTTAGTTTTAGCAACTGCTTCAAAAACAAATTTAGTTTTAGCTTGTTTTCCATTTTTATATGTTACAACACCTTCTACAATAAAGTTATTTGCAACATCATCAATAGTTCCATCAGTAGATTCAAATTTATCTACATTATCATACACTTCATTAATGTATCTAGTAACTAATTTATTGAAACTTTTGTCATCTAAAGATTCAAAAGTAAAGTCTTCTTCATCAGATTCAAGATTAATTATTTCATCATCTACAGGCTCATCTTTTACAGGTTCATCTTTTACAGAGTCTTTATCTTCAATAGATTTTTCATCTTTTACTTCTTCTTTATCTGTAACTTCAACTTTACCAGTAGAATCTTCATTCTCTTCTTCTGCATCCACATTTAATGAAGCTACTTGACCTACAAGTTCAAACCCATCTTTTGCGCCACAGTGAGGACAATCTTCTTCTTTATTATAGATTTCTGCATCTTCTTCATCTTGTTGTAAAGCTTCAGGTTTCTTATATAAAAGTGTTCTACACACAGGGCATTGAAGAATTACATTACCAATATATGAATCTTTTAATTCTGTGACAGTTTCAGCATCTACATCTACAATTTGTTCTTCTTCAGGTTCTTCATCTTCAGCTTTTAATAGCTTTTTCCCTTTTTTAATATCTTCTTTATCTGTTAAATCAATTGACTCAGATTCATTGATTTGTTTATTGCTTTTAACTTCTTTAGATTCTACTACATAATCTTGTTTAATTTGTTTAACACTTTCTGCCTTGAATCCGTGTTGCTTTAAGAATTCTTTTACGTGACGAAGTGTTGTAACAGAATAATTCCAAGCAGACATTAATACTACTTTCTTGTCTGGAGTTATTTTACATACAGGTGTTCCATATGAATAAAGAATCTTTGTTCCATCATCTTTCACATCAACTTTAGCTTTTCCATAGAAAGATTGTCTTGAATCATATCTAGTATCAAGTTGATAAAAAGGAGCTTCATCTAGCTTATTCACAGACTCTTTAACTTCATCTCCAGGCTCTTCAATTACACTAATTAAACCAAAGACTTCATCAAAGTCATAGCCCTTTTCTTGAATAAATGCAAAAGCTGTATCTGCACTTGCATCTCCTTTTTCTTCTTTATACTTTTTCCACTCAGCTTCAATCTTAGCAATCTCGCCATAAGATAAGCCTTCTTTTAAATTTCTTTTTCTAATAGGTGTTTTATCTTTTCTATTTTTGCCTTCACTTAATTTAGGGTGTTTTACAGTACCGACTTCAATTCGTTCTTCAACATCTTCTAAAGCTTTAAAGGCATCTCTAATTGTTAGGTTTGACATTAAATGTTTCCTCCTTCATCTGCATTACTTCTTAAATTTAATTCTGAAATTTCTTCCTCAACTTCATTAGCTTCCCAAACATTATACTCACCTTCTGGAATATAATGCTCTCTTCTATATGTGAACACAACACCTTTACGTTGAGGGTTTTTATTTAAAGCATCTACATACTCTTTAGCTAATTCTTCGTTGCAATGTAATGCAATTTCTTTACCGTGTAAGTACATAGGTTTAGGTTCACTTCCATCTTGAGTATACATCACAATAAAGATAGAAGAGCCTGTAAGAGTATCTTCTCCACCTTTAAGTTCATACACCTTATTTAAATCAACTTCATCGCAATGATTTGCTATTAAATCACAGATATCTACAATTGCCTTAGCATCAGGATATTTTTCTTGCATTTCAGTTGTATACCAATTAACTACTTGCTCGCAACTATATAAACCATCTTCAGGCATATCTTCTTTATCAACAATATACTCAATAGCTTCTTCTCCTAAGTAATAATCATCAATATAAACACTTAATCTATCAGCAATATCTTCAGCTGTATTAAATCTATCAGATTCAATATCACCTAAATTACCACCTTGTAAATCAATTAATGCCCAAATGCCTTCTTCGTTTTCTTCATCACATTTAACTAATTCAAATTCAATATCACTTAAGAAGTCTAAGAAAACTTCATTCCATTTAGAATCTGAATTAATATCTTCTTTTAACTCTTTATTATATAAATTTTTAACATCTCTGTCATAGAAAGATAGTTTTAAATAACCATCATTACCATCTTTTTCACCATAGAACTCTAAATCAAGTAATTTCTCTAATGAAATTCCTTCTTTTTTAGCAGAAGCAACAATTCTTTCTAAAACACCTTGTCCAAGATAAATTAACCCATCACTGTCAATATGATAGTTATTACCGATAATTGCTTCAAGATTAAATCCGTTGTTCTTTCTTTCTCTTCTATTGCGAGCTTCTCTATTAATAATTTCAGCAAATGCACTTGCAGCATCACTATATTTCTTATACTTTTCAATAGAACCTGGTTCATCAGAAAAAGCCTCTCTTGAAAGTACAGCATAATAAACTTCCCAAGCTCTAGAAAGTTCTTTATCACTTAACCCTGCAAGTCCCATTAAATTAGAGTATTTTTCTATTTGGTCAGGAGTTATCCATCCTCTATCTGCTTCTGCTTCATACTCATCAGCATATTTAATAATAGTATTAACTTCTTCTTGAGATACATTTAACTCTTTAACTTCTTTATCATAATGTGCCCAATAACTATCCTCATCTTTGGCTTCACTTATAGCATTACCTTTTTCAGGCTCTTTTTTAAATTCTACTTCATTTTCATTATGAGGATTGTCTTGAGTTCTAAGTTGCTTTTCTTCTTCTGGTGTAAAAGTTTCTTCAATTGGCTTTTCTTGAACACCGTCAGTTAAAAAATCTTTTTCAATTTTATTATCAATCTTAGCTAAAGAGAATATTACATTTTTAATGTCATAGTCATATCGGTCTAAATAGCCATCTTCTTGAATCATTGCAGCCTCATATTCATCACAAATAAAAGGTCCTTTAATGATTGCATAAGTTCTATTTACACCTTCTCTAACATATCTCTCACAGCTGTTCTTCCACTCTTCAAATTCACTTGCCATAAATGCAAATTGATTTTCATCATAGAATGAGTATTTGCCTCCATAAACAGCTTCTGATTTATATGCATCATACTCTACATCATCTTCTTGTAAAAGTATACCAACTTCACATTCATAATATTCACTAGAATCTTCTAATGCTTCGCTGCAATTAGAACCTGTGCAAGAGTTACTTCCCATCATTCTATTAAACATTGCGATATTTTTTGATGGCTCACCTACACCAAATAACTTTATATTACGTTTATCTTTTTTGTCTTCAGATAAAGACTCACTTGTATCCCATTCAATATTATAGCAATGTATTGTATCCCCGTCTACATCAAAATCAAATCCAAAATGACAATATCCATATGTATCACTTAAATAATCACCTAATAGTTCAGCAAGTTCATCGCTATCAGTTTCTCCTTCAATATAGTTAATGTCATAAATTGACACGGCTACTTCTTTAGGCAATTTAAGACTCTCTTCAATTTTGTGGTAACCTGTTTCTCCGTTACTAAATTGGTAAGAAACGCCTAATTCTGTTAAACCAAAATTCTTCTTTAAATCTGCAAAAAACTTCTTAAATCTATTTAATTGTTCTTGTCTTGCTTTATCACTTAAATACTTAAATTGATTTTCATACTCACAATTAATATAGGCACCTGAATAATAACCAGACTCTATTGAAAGTTTGATATCACCTAAATTAACATAGTCACTGTAACCATCTTCATCTTCTTCATCAGCATATCTATCATATAAAGATTCAGCTGCATAAACAGTATTACTATTAAATTCATCAATAGTATCTTGAAGTTCAGCCAATGCTTCTTCATCTAAAACACAAATATCTATACTATCTAAATATTGTTCTTGGTACTTATCTAGAGTAGCGTAGTATTCATCTTCATTTGTATAATCATCATATTGAGGGCAATTTTCATCATTGTCCATAGCATACAATACTTCATCGTAAGTATAAAATACTAGTAAAGGAAAATTCTTTAATCTTCCAAAATTTGAAGTTCCTTCGTGAAGTGATTTCTTTGTTTTACTTTTAACACTCATCAATACTTTTCTCCTATTCAAATATTAAATTAATCTATTGGGTAGAATAAAGTAGAATTTGTTCTTAAGATTTCTCTTATAGAATTAATCTCTGCATTTCCTTCGTTTAACATTGTATCTCCATCTTGTGTCCACAATGCATTACTTTGAGTATATCTACTTCTAATTCTTCCTAACACAATCTTTGTCATAGCTAATGCCATTCTTTGTAGAATATCTATCCAATAATCACTTGTTATCTCTGATACATCTTGAAAAATTGGAACATATTCAATTGTAATGCTTTTAGGTATATCATACCCAACATTAACATATAATTTTTGTGCTGCCTTATCTTCTTTAAAAGATAAATCTGTAGTTGTTGTATTTCTCAATTGAAGCATTGTATTGTAAGACATATAGTTCAACATATAATCATTTAAATTATACATTGTACCTCCACTTGAGAATGCCATCCATCTTTGAGCATACATTGGGTCAACTGTACTATTATCTATACTAGAAGAATCTCCTGTATAGCCTTCAGTTCTATATATTCTTGTTATTGAACTACATTTAAAATCTGTTAAATCTATGCAAGAAGCAAAAGGAACTGTTACTAATTTAGTTGAATCTATGTATCTTTGAATTTCTCTAAATGCTTTTTTAACTACATTTCCAATAGATTCATCAGGCAACTCTAATTCAAGGATTCCCCCTGTCAATTCTAATTTAATTTCTTCTATATATTCACTAAGTTTCATCTAAATGAATTTCCTCCTTTGCTTGTATGACATCTATCATTTAATTTAGCACATAAATACAAATTAAAATAGGGCATTTTTGCCCTATTTTAACGTTTTTCCATTCCTGAGAATGTTAAATAATACCACTCTGTAGCATACTCTTCACAGTTATCACAATGTGCTGGATAATAAGCCATTTCACCTTCAAATTCGATTGCATCATAATTTAAGTTTTCTGAATGACAGTGTGGGCATTCACCTCTAGTGAAGCACATATCTTCATCGCCTTCTTCTGCAGGAGAGAATTCCATATAATACCATTCTTCACATTCTTCTCCACAAGATAAACATTTAGCTGGGAAGTACATCATTTCACCTTCAAAATCAGCTGCTTCATATTCTAAATTATTCTTTGCACCACAGTGAGGGCATACTCCAGGAGCATCTGGAATATCTTCTTGTATAAAACATTCTGGATAATTTCTTAAAGTATCTCCAATCCAATCTTCAATAGTATATTCTTCATTTTTTGATTCTTCATTAATCATTTCAATGTATTCAGCTGCTGAATCTAAATCACATTCTTCGGTATTTAATTGTAACCCTTTTCTCTCTAATTCAGCACTTAAACGAGATTTAAGTTGTTCAAGTGATAGAACCTCTTTCTTTTCAGCTAAAGGTTTAGCAGATTCATCTATATATTCAACTTCTAAAGAAGGACGTTCTTCAAATTTTCTATATCTATCAGCTGCTAACTGCAATTCATCAATTAAATCTTCAATTTCATCTGCTAATTCTTGATAGTTTGAAGCTCTGTGTTTCACACAATTTTTAATTTCATAATCTAAGTCATTAAAATGTTCAGATGCAACACGCCATTCGTAAATGTTAATCCATCCATCACTTTCTTCTACAAAAATTTCGTTTATTGGTTTAACAGATTCTTGAACAATGCCTTCTTTATAAATACTATTCCACACTTTATCACCTGAGCCATCTGTTAATTCTGCATCTATAACTTTATAGCAATCTTCTACATAATCACAATAATACTCATTACCATTTATACTAAAATAGTAAAGACCAGCTTCACCTTCTTCTAGATTTCCTGTGTGTTGAATTGTTATATCAACGCCTTTGTATTCAATATGATTATCAATTAAATTTTCATCTAATTTAAGTATATCACCAGCAAACTCATCCTCTTTATATAAATAATCTGGATGTAATTCATACCCTCCAATAGCGATATCACCAAATCTTTCTAACTCTTCTTTGGTTCCTCTAACTACTAAATTAACTTCATCATTAAATCTATTTATACCTAAAATTCTTAAATTATAATCTTCCATAACCTCTTCATATTCTTCTACGGTTACACCATATAAAGGAAATAGATAAATATATAAATCTCTTTTTTTCATACTAACCTCTTTCTATGCCACTTTACGGCCTTTATTGAACTTCTTATAATTTTCTACTATGTTCCCAGAAACATCTTTTGTACATACATAAGCACCTTTGTCATCATAACAAGCATACCCATCTTGCTTATATACATCACAAATTTCTTTAGCTATACTTTCGCTATCAAGTATAAAGCTATATTCTCCGCCCCATTTACTATCTTTAGCTAAGAAAAATACAACGTAAAGTGCATTATATTTATCCTTTAATTTTAATAATTCATCCTTGCTCATTAAAACATCTTCACGAGCTTGCTCACAACTAGCACTGAACTTGTTCTTTAGATATTCTTGAGGTATTGCTTCAATATAACCATCTTTTGAAATATATAAATTTTCATAATCAGTATTTGGGAATAATAAATGAGCATTTTTACGGAAACTTTGACTAAAGAAACTAACTTTATTAGCAGGAACTCTATCTTTCTTGATTGTGTCTACTTCTTCTTCATCTTCTGGTTCATCTAAAGGCTCAACCATTGCTGCAGGTTCTACATCTTCTTTTAAAGATTCTAGAGATAGCTCTTTGCTTTTTAACTCGTTTTTAAGGTCTTTTAATTCATCTAAGTAACCTAAAGCTCTCATTTCTTTAAAAACAAGATTTCCTATACTATACTCACCTTCACCTGCAATACTGCTTTTTCTTAGCTCATATATATCTTCAATAAAATCTTCTACAGACTCAGATGATAAGCTTTCAGCATTTTTACTATCAATTAAATTAAAGTACTTGTCTTCCCAAATAGCGAATTCACTTTCAAAAGCCTTCTCATCTAATTCAGGAATATCTTGTTGTACAGGTTCTTTAATCCACCCATTATACAGTGAATAAATGCCATTACTATTAACTGTACTTTCTTCAGTTTCAACATATAACTCTACAGGCACGCCATAAAAACTAATATCATATTTCTTGCTAAAAATACTTCTATATGCACTATATAACAATGGATATAAATTATCTGGACACTCTAAACTTTCTGTATTTGCTCTTATATGTAAATCTAAATCACTTTTATCATTATAATTGTAAGAGCAATTACTTCCAACTAGAATTACATCATCAACATTTATTTTAACTTCATCTTCTTGTAAGTCAGTAATAAATGTATTAACAATTTCTAAAAGCTTTTCTTTTACTTCTTCTTTTAATGAATTATCTTCATTCCATAATAATGGGTTAAGTTCATTATGTTTTTCAATTGCTTCTTCAATTGCTTTGTCATCACTCACTTCATTAATAACAGCGTGAACTTCGCCTCCGTGTAATACCTTTACACTAAACTTGCCTTCATACTTATCAATCCAATTTTTAGCTTCTTGTAATGTGTTAAAGTTTAGTACTTTATGGTTTTCATCTTCACAATATAAAGGTAAACGATGTTTACCCTCTTTATCAAGTGAGTAATTAGATAAAATTATATACCCGTCAACATCATAACTTTTGTCGCCAAAATACCAAGTAGTAGGACTATGTGTTATAGTAAAACCTTTGTAGACTACATCTTCTTCTTTTTGTAAACCTTCTTTTACTTCTGCAGAATTTAATTTAGCTATATTATCAAGAGCTTTTTGTTTATAGTTAACCAATTTATTTTTTGTGTAGTAATTTTTCCAATTATATGAAAAAATAATATTAAATATTTTAACAATATCATTATCACTTAAATTATTTGCTCTCATTGGCTCAATTAAACGGCTAGTCATTTTTGACTCGTTTTCAAAAACTAAATAGTTTATATCTAATGAATTATCTTCTCTTAATGTGAATGGGAATTCTATTTCTACATTCCCTTTTTTATTTTTAATAGTAAAAGCAGCTGCTAATTTATCTCCAAATGTTACAAATACTTCATTAAATGCAGTTTTAATTGTCTTTGTTGCATTCTCTTGTTTAACTCTATCTTTTTCATCAGTTTCAGGTGATATTAATTTTAACTCATCCACATACACATATCTATCATAATCAACTGGATATATCCAACCACTGTTTCCTGAATAAAATTCACCATCTTTACTTATATGTGAATCTATATCAGACCAACCCTTTTTACGTATAGCTTCTTTATCTTGTCTAATATAAATTTCATATTCTTTATGTGTAGTTCTATAAGCTATAAATTTGCGACCAACTTCAGGCAACCCGTCTTTAGTTGTTTCATAAACTTTCACATCATTATTGAATGCTTCTTTAAGAGATTCTCTCGTAATAGCTTTAATTGAAGTTTCTCTATTGTCTACAATGTTATCTTTTGTTTCTTCTTCTTGTTGATGTTGATTTTTTACTGAGTTAAAAGAATTCATTCCTAAAGGTGTTACTTTAACATCTACTTCATAAAAATTCAAGTAGTCTTTTTCAATTAATTCAGGAAGACATTCTTTATCTACAATTAAAATTTCAGAATCAATTTCATCTTTTTCAGAATATACTTTCATTATTCGATAACCTAATTGTTTTGCTAATTTCATTACTGATTTAGCATCTAACCCAAAATTATCTGTAATGTCGTGTAAGAAGCAATAATAAGGTACATCTTCACCTTCAACATCTCTGATGTGACATAATCTGTAAATCTCATCTTTTATTAATTTATACTCATCACTCTTAACTTTCATTTGTTCTCCTTCTCTTTTTACATCATTACTTTCATCTAAGCCTGGTTTAGATGTAGGCTTTCTATTATTAACATTTTTAATATTTTTGCTATCAAAAACGCCAAAACACTCATTACCAAATTCAATAGTTCTAACACAATCATAATTTCTAGTTTTTAAAATTTGTGCAAACTCATCTGTTCTCACAATAGAAAAAATCTTTAACTTATAATATTCTTCATTTGTTAACTTGTTTTTAGTTGCTATAGCGTTGACTAATTTATTGGCTTCTACAACATCAAGGTCTAATTTACTCATTAAGTTTGTAAAGTCATTACTAAACTTTAGTGGCTTAGTAATTGGAAATAACTTGAACACATTTCCATCAGTACTTCCACAATCAAATATGTGACTACAATTAGCGTACACCTCATAGACTTTAGAAGAATTGCCATATGAATTAGCAAACTCTACAGCATATTCCTTAGAAGGTGTTAACCATTTAATAGTACCCAAGAATTCTGTTCTTCCTTTTCTATTTGAAGTACCTCTATATAAAACTAATAGATTATCTTTTTCATCTAAAATGTATGAGTTCTTAAAGTACTCTGCTTGTTCAGCTGTAAGTTTATTACCTAATGAATCTACAACAACTTCTTCACTGCTTAAATCTGACTTAGATTTACGCCAGATTTGCGTTTTATTACTTAGTGCAATAGAATTATTGTCAAATGTATCTTCTGCTAAAAATAAGCTATTTTCTGACTTTAAATTTAATTTCCTCATAAAACTTCTCCTAGTAACCCTCGCAAGCAGAGACCTGCTCGCCGCCCTATAAGTACGGTTATATCTTTTTCTTTTCACTAAGATATATAGTTGGGGTTTGTTATCAATTAATTTAGCATCTTTATTATCTTTAAAATAGTTGAATATGAGTTCAGTGCTTATCTGCCTATATATTATATTACTATGTAATAGTAATATAAATTAATTATATATTATATATATAACTATAGTATACTATATATAATAACTGTTATACAACTTGTTTGTTCAAAATATACAAAAAAGTTAAAAAATTTTTAAATATTTTAAAATAAAAAAAAGACCTCAAATGAAGTCTTTTAATTTATTCTATAGGCATAATAATCGCCTTCTAATTCAATTTCGTATCCATCATAATGTGCAATAAAATGTGCAATACCATCACAACTAATACACTCTTCAATGATTGATTCAACATCTAATATTGAACTATTATGTTTAACTGCATCTCTAAGGAAATCTTCACCTAAATTCCAGATAATATACTCAGCATAATCTCCAACACCATTATATTCAGCTTCAACTAAACGTTCTCTAAGTTCATCAATGTCAACATCAGGATTGATTTCAGGATAGTCAAAATCATCTTCATCTTCTACAACATAAGCTTCTTCAGCAGTAATATATCCTTCATCAATTGCTGCATCAATAATTTCTTCATCATCCATATCAGAATATTTATAGTAAATTTCTTCTCTAACTAAGTCTTCTAGCCAACTTTCATCAAGTGCATAATTATAAATCCAGTTTTGGAAACCTTCAGTGAAACCTTCAATTCCACATTCATCAATAAAATTTTCAATATCTTCTTCAGCATATCTACGAGCTTCATCATATGTTAATACAAGATACTCTTCTTCCCCACCATTAACAGAGAATACATTTTTATCATAAGATTCTTGCTCGATATCTGCTGGGTCAATTTCTAAATAATTTGCTAATAATTTAATTCTTTCATCCATACCTTCTTTTTCTCCTTCATTTAATTTTACAGTTTTTAATGCTTCTTCTAATGTCTTTTCGTTGTTAACAACTCTTAAAGCTTCATCAAACATAATATGATGAGCATCCATTAATTTAACAGCTTCATTAATTTCTTTGTCTGCTTCTTCAATAAATTTCTTTTCAATTGGGCCTTTACTAGCTAATATTTTCATATTAAATCTCCTTAATTAAATTTTACACTAACATTATACCACTTTTTCTTTTAAATGTCAAGAAAAATGATTATTTAATTACAACTTCATCATAAATGTCGTTAATAGAGTTACGTTCTTGTGAAGTTAAGTTAGACTCTTTATGATAAAATATATTTCCTAATATGATGTTTTTACCTGAAATAAAGTATAGTACACGAACAGGCTTACCTTGAATATCACCTATTCTTAATTCACGAATTTTCCCAGAATACTTTTGAGGTAACCCATTAATTTTTTCAGTACTTACACCATTAAATACCCCTCTATTACTTAAATTGCTTAAAATAAAGTTTAATCTTCTATAAAAGAAAATTAAAATTTTATTTGAAGAGAGTATTGAACGTCTCAAGCTATTTAAACCATTAATAAATGTGCTTGATACATAAACATTAAAGCTGTAAGGATAATTTGTGAATAATGAGAAGTCTTTTTTATCTATAACTTTACTTAACTCATATAAAGAAGATAGATTTAATTCAGATTGAGATTCTGAGCCTGTTTTAGCTCTAGGATTGAATTTTTTACTTTCAGTCACATTATTTACAGGGTCTAAGGGTAAAATGCAATCCAACGTAAAATTCTGTCTTATTTTCTTACCCTCTTCTGGAATAAAATCTACAAAGACAATACACTCATTTTCATTGATTGTTTCAAGTATTCCTTCTTTATTATCCCAAAGTTTATTAGGGCTTTTTATTTTAACTCTTTCTCCAACATTCATTTATTCATCCTCTTCAATATCGTGTAAGAAGTTGTATTCATCTAGCCATTCTTCAAAGTCTTCTTCACACTCATAAGAATCTTTGTATAATTCTCTACAAATATTTATGAAATCTTCATCTTCATAAAAACTGTCAAGACCACCACTAATTCTTGCGAATAAATTCCAAACATTTTTATCTGTTCCATCAAGAACTACATCACAATAGATTTCAGAATATTGTCTTATTGCTTCACAAAAAATATCAAATGGTATATCAACACTGCAATTTTCACTTTCTCTTGTTGAAGGATGAGTGAAAGTATATTCCATATCAAAACCTGTTCTATTTGTTTTCATAGTATTATCACCTCTTATTAATTGTTATTTATATTATTTTGCCAAATGACTTCACGTTTTGTCCATAGACCTTTAACATAATCATATAGTTTAATAATCTTAATATCTGCATTTTTACAATTTTTATTTGTTTTAAACATTTTTGTAAGAATGTTGATTAATTGTTCTTCATTTATAGTGCTTCCATCACCAAAATCTTTACTTAGCTCATCTAAAGAATATTCTTGTGTTCTATATTGTCTTCCGTTTTTCCATTCATATTCTACTCGATATTTTACCTCAGAAAGATTTTTAGTAACTAGTTGAGACATTTCTTTATTTAAAGCTTCTCTAATAATTCCCATAACAGCTCTAGGTTCAAATAATTTGCAAATCTTTTTAATATCTAAAGACTCTTCAACTTCATCTTTTATTTCTTGGTTATCTAATTTTTTAAGTACATTGTCTTCAATATCTATTTGAATCATCTTAGAGTCGGGTTTAATTATTAATTTCTTTGTTTCTGTATTGACTACAGGTTCTTTTTTATCCATAAGTGGGCTTTCTCCTTTATATTATTATGTCAGATTTAAACTAACTTATCATTTAATTTAGCATCAATTTAAATAAGTCACAGCAATATTATACCATAATTTGGTAATTTTGTCAACAAAAAAGAGTAAGTTTTCACTTACTCTTAAATATTTTTTAATTTAAATTAAGTCTATTCTCCTGCTTCTTCTTCTTTAGGTTCTTCAACAACTAATTGTCTAGTAACAACTACTTGGTCTTCTTTAACAACTTCACCAGCAACTAATAATACTTCATTTAGCATTTTTAAGTCATATAAAGTTGAGAAACCTTGGCTCATAGCACCATCAGCAAATCCTAATAATTGAGTTGGAACAACTGCCATATAAGGAGCGTAAACTGCAGCTGAAGTGATTAGGTCATCACCATTGAATCCTAAGAAGAATTGTCCTGGTTTAATAGCTGGAGAAACGAATACTTTAATACCATTTAATGTACCAGCAAAGTAAGGACCATTGATTTTACCAGTATTTGCAGCTTTCCATCCTCTCATTAATGATAAGATTGGTTTAACGTCAGATGCAATTACCATATAGTTTGCAGCGTGTTTTTTAGTTCTGTCATAGATAACTTGAGAAGCTTCTTCAATAACTTCAGCAAATCCTTCATAATGTTCAGCTTTAGCTACACCAGCTGGAACAACTTTATTGAATCTTACTTTAATACCTTGTCTTAAAGCACCTTCAGCTAGTAATTTAACAACTTCAGTGTCAATTTCATAGCTTAATTCAGCACAAGCTTGAGTCGCTAAGATTTCACCTAAGTCAGTACCCATTTCAGTTTTAGCTTGGAATGCTGCCATTTGAGAATAGTAAATAGCAATTCTACGAGCTTTAGCAGCTAGTGGAATACCTTGCATTCTTGCATTTAATACAGGGATATCATTTTGAGGAATTACGATGTTGTCATATTCATAACGAACACGGTTTCCAGCAGTAACAGCAACTTTACCACCAACTAATTCTTTTTTAGTCCATACACCTTTAATTTCTTCTTCAACATATTGTTTTCCGTCTTCAGCTTTAACAACTGGTCCCCAAGCAGGGATAAATTCAGCACCAGCAGCAACTTCAACAACTTTAGCACCAGTATAGTTAATACGTGCTTCACCCATTTCACCTAATTTGAATGGATTTGCGAATAAATCACCTTGTTCAACTCCACCTTTATTTGAACCAGCTACAAATTCTAAGTATTGAATGTAACCAGTCATAGCTGTCATAGGTTTAACAATAACTAATTCATTTGCAATTAAGTTAGGTAATGCTACAGTAGTTAAATCTAAGCAGAATTTTTTGTAAGTTCCCATATCAGCACGTTGAGTACCAACTGAATGAGAGAATGCTTCATTTAAATAATCGCTTGTATTTTTTAAAACTCTAGCAATTGTAATTTTTTGGTTTTCAGTTAAATTTCTGTCTCCGTTTTCTTTTTTATAAACGCTTTCAGAAACTTTTAATCTTTTAGCATAAGTTTCTAATAAATTCATTTTGTTCTCCTTTTTAATTTTAATAATATATTTTATACATCAAGACCTGCCATCCTCATTAAAGAATCATCAATATCATCATCATCTAAAACAGGATTAGACTTTGTGAAGGCTCTTAATGGTTCATTTTTTGATTCGGTAATCTTTGCTTTTACCTTTTGATTTACTATGTTAAAAGGTAAACGACTTTTACTTATGTTTAAAGCATAAGTTTGTAAATTTTCGCATACTTCATCTATTTCATCTAAAGTAAACGACTCACTTAATTTATTCTTGATTTCATTCACACTTAAGCCTAGCATTGTAGCTTTAGTGTCAATATACTTATCAACAATGTCATTAGCAAGTTTTTTATAACTTTCAGTTGCAGACTTACCAGCCGCTACTTTTTTCTTTAAGCTTTCTACTTGAGTAGTTAACTTAGAGTTTTCTTTTGTTAAATTTTCATTTAACTCTCTTGTTTTTTGTTCTGTTTCATTTAGAACATTTAAGTTTTCTTTTAAAGATAATATTTCTTTATCTTTGTCAGCATCAACTTTTGTGATACTTTCATTTAAATTAACTTGAGTCTTTTTTTGACTTTCAATTAATTTTTTGTTTCTTGCTTGTAGCATTTCAATTGTTTTTTGATGTTTGTTCAACTTTTCTTCTAATTCTTGAAGTCTTTCAGGAGCATTTTTAGTCTTTTTAGATAGAGAACTTAATCTAACAGTAGATTCTTTATATCGAACTACTTCTCCAGTTAATTCATCAACTTTTGCATTGCTAACTGCTAATTTTTCTTGAAGTGATTTTATCTCTTCTTCTAATTTAGTTTTTTCCTTAACAGCTTCTTGAAGATTCTTAATCATAATTTCAGTTCCATCATCAATGGCTTCTTCATCTAATCTTGAATCTTTTTCAGAATTTTGTTGTATATTATTACTCTTTTCAGAGTTATAACCACTTTCATCTAAGTCATAATCTGACTCATATCGGTAAATACCAAAATCACCATCTTTTATTTGACAATAATTTACCATAGAATTTACTATAGAGTGAACTGTATTGTCATTTAACTCAGCTAATATGAACTCAATTACTTCTTTTTCACCAATATGCTCAATACAAGTATCAATAGCTTTTTGCATTGATTCAGCGTCAGTATACACAAAGAAGCGTTCATCTAATTTTTTATCTTTATTTTCTACATCAATATTTAACTCTTTTAAAGTTTGCTTCATTACTTCTCTTTCTTCTTCAGTTGCTTCATTTAATGTTTCACATAAAGCTTCTTTTAAAGATTTTTGAGGTTTTTGTAATGATTCAGTCATTGAAAGTCTAGCATCTTTAACGCTTGGTGTAATTACTAAGTCAAAGCAAGTAAAATCGTATGTATCTGGGTCAACAATTTCTCCGTCTCCATCATCATACACATCTCCAGTACCTCTTGAAGATACTCCTAGTTTATAACCATATTTTGCAAGTTGATATGCTATTCTTCCACAAGGTGTGTCTAGAATATCAAAGTATGCAATAAGATGCCCATCTTTATCTTTTTTAGGAGCCTCAGGCATACAAATAGCAATCTTTTCACTGCAAATTTCTTGTCTATCTGCAGGGTGGTCTAATTCACCAAATATACCTCCATTTTGAAAAGCTTCTTGAACAAGTTCTTGTTGGAATACTTTTTCCCATAATTCATCACTATAAGCTCTTCCGTTTCGTGTAGGATTGATGAAGTCAGCACAAGGGCCATATAATCTACCTAAAATTCCTCTTTTTTCTTTTTCTTCTGGAGTTAGTGCAGAAAACGCCAATGTTTCTTTAATAACATCTTTCATAATCTCTCTCCTTTATAAATCATATTCAATGAATGCTAAATCATCACTGAAACCTGTATCACTTAATTTAGCACTCATTGAAACAACAATTTTATTATTTTATTTAATACTTTCAAATGCCTTCAAATCAACTTTAATTAATTTTAATAACTTCATAGCAGATGTAACATCATAAGTTTTATAGTAATTATTTAAAACTCTTGTTACTTCCTCAACTCTAGAATGTTTGAAAAACATTTGAACATTATCTACGTGCTTACTATATAATAATACTTGTAATGCATAAGCACTTAATGTTGTAAGAACTTCTTGAGGGTCCTCAACTTCTTTAACAATATTTTTATATAAGTCACTTCTTTTGTTATTATAATTTTTTCTTAATCTTTCATAGAAAGATGCAACATCCATTTGTCTATTATCATTTACGAATTTAAGAACATCCATTGGAATGTCGATAGCAGTGACTACCTTTCTTAGTTGGTTAGTTACTACTACTCCCTGTTCTTCCATTTCTGTTAGAATCAAAACTAAGTCATTTTTTGTTAACATATAAATTATTTTATTTACCTTTCTTTATTTAATTAAAACTCATCATTATTTGTTAAGTCAATTCCTAATTCATCTGCATTTGGCATATAAGAATCTTCATCTGCATCAGCAATGAATTCAGAAGATTTATCAGATAATACGTCTGATGAAATGTCATCTAGAAACTCAGATGAGCTAAACTCATTAGAACTATCTCCAAATATAGGGTCATCATTAGTTTCTATATCTTTTGGAGCATTAACCTCTTCTTCATCTGATTCATCTTTTTTAGATGATTTAGATTTAGGTTCTTCTAATAAGTCAATTTGCTCTTGAAGAAGTGAAATAACTTCTGGGTCAGCAATAGAATTAGATAGTAATACTTTTACTATTTTTGCTTTTACAACTTCATCTTTTACTACATCATTTATTTGATTGATTATATCACCAATAACCCCAATTCTATTTCTCATATTTTCTCTTCTGTCTAGTTCTTCTTGAGTAATAGGAGATTGCATTCTAATTGTAAATTGATTGATGTAACTAGTTAACCCTTTATCTAAAAGGAAAACATTGATTAAATCTGTAATCGCTTGACATAAAGTGTTTTGAATTCTTTTAATCGCTTTACCATATCTACTTGAGATAATTGATAAGGAACTTCCTCCGTTAAAACCTGCAGCATCATCTGTTTGTGCAAAGAATTGTTTAGGAACTCTTAAAGAACCATAAAGTTTATTTTGGAAGTAATCTAAATCACTTAAACCTTTTACATCAACATCTCCACCGATTGATTGAGCTGTGATATTTCCTTGCGTACCGTGAGTTGGGACATAAAGAATATTTTCGATTGGACCTGGGTTAGTATATTCTGTCATTGAATTCCCTACACCTAAAGCACTCTTTTGTTCAATTTTTTCTTTTAATCTTGTCATAAAATTATTGACTTGTTCTTTAGGCATATCGCCAACATCTACATTTAAGATACGTACAATTGCACTTTTTGTTAATCTATTTAAAAGCACACTATTTTCAAGTAGAGACAATTCTCTCCAAATTTTAAATGAGTTGCTAAGCAATGATTGACCTCTTCGTACTGTATAAGAAGACTTAACATTAGTATCTTTTTTCAAGTCTTCATCAGTTGAGAAAATGTTTACCTCTTCAGGTGTTCTACTTGAATTGTCTTCTAAACAAGCGTGTACAAATTCAGTTGCATCAAAAATATTAACATCATTTGGTTTCATTTTATATGTTAAATATGAATTTAGAATACTACTTTTATTGTAATTTTTTTGTATGCTTGCTGGAGCTTGAATGTAACCCATAGTCTTACCAAACTTAGTTAACTCAAACATTTCACCTGGATTTGCTATTGCTTCAACATAATGTACAAAGTGGTCTGAACTTTTTCTAAGATTTAATTTAACATCCTCATCAAGTTTTCTTTTTTCATCAAGTCTTCTTTTTCTTTGTTTACCTGTTCTTGTATCACTAAATAATATGTCATTTTCATAATCAGATTCTCTATAAAGTTTTAAATATAAATCTCCATACTTTATTAAATTAAAAATCCAATTATAAGCATTTTTATCTACGTTTAAACTATCTAACAAATATGTAACATATTTAGCTACCTTGTCATTTGATGACTCACACCATATGATTTGTCCAGAATCATTTGATTCAACACTATCTTCAGCGTATGTTTCAAGTATAGCACTGATTGTATCATCTTGAGACATTAAATCTATTAAATTATAAATTTCTTCTCTTGTTTGAGCAACTGTTGAAAAACTTTCAATTGATGCCATATCAAGTGAACTAGTTTCAGCAGCATCTATAATATTTGTAAGTAAATTTTTATCAGTATCAATGCCAATTTCTTTCGGCTTTACAGGAACGGCTTTGGTTTTATTACCAATTAAATCGTTTTCTGGCATAATATACCTCCTAGTGTTATATCATTTAATTTAGCACCTATTTACCATATTAGAATATCATTATATCGTAAATAAGCATTATTTGCTGATGAATCTTCTTTTTTAGTCTCTTCTTTTTGAGGTCTAAGTTGAGGGCCTAATTTATGCAACTCATTTTCAAAATCAACCACTAATTGCTTTTTAATATCTGCATCAATGTTAGAGTTAACTTCAAGTATTTGCTCTAATGTTTCACCATAGTTATAGGCATATTCTTCAGCATAACCACTTGCTGTAAATGTAGCACCACACACAGCATCAAGTACGTCTTTATGATGATTTGGAGAGTGGTCTACTTTACCTGTTTCAATGTTTCTTTCAACATCAATAAATTCATCAAATAATCTATCTGATTTATACATTATAAATCTTTTTTCATAAATTGTATTTTTTAAGTATTGATATGGTTTACAAATTTTATCTTTATCTACTCTGTCAACTGATAAGATACTGCAATTAAATCCTTCTGCTTTTAATTGTTGTTGTAAATCATATGATTGATATGTATCTGATGTTATTTCTTTTATTTTAAATCCAACTTCTTTTAACCAACGAATAAAGTTCCTATTCTTTTCAAATGAAATTTGATGACCTTTAGGGGCTTTAATACTTGTACTAAACGCAAGTCTAAAACTTAAATCTTTAGCTTGTTGAGAAGCATCTGTACTAACTTTTTTACCTACAATCCATACACCAGCTATACCTGTCATATCTCCATTAATAGACATATCGAGATGTATAAATAAAGGTTTAGACATCAATTCTTTTGGGACATTATCCATATTAAAGAAGTTTTTGTATTGAGCCAAGTCTTCTTTCCCATTACCTATTTCTAATACATCTGGAAAAGGATTTTTAAATTCCTTATTGATGCATTCAGTTACCATACTTGCACTCATATATTTATTTAAAGATGAGCTAGAGATACCAGCAAAGTCACAAAGATTTCTATCAATATCTTCTATAAATTTAGCCTTAAAGTCAATTGGTACTTCTAAAATTCTATAGCCACGTTCTTTATATTTATCTAAGAATTTCTCATCAGCTTCAGGTATTACAATACTTTCAAGAAACTTATTACCTAAACCTACATAAAATACTTTGTCGCTATAAGTTCCTTTTGGTTTTACTTCCCAAACAGGTTTATCAATAACAAGTACGCTATTTCCTTCTGTACTTGATAAAGTTTTAATATATTCTTCCATAAAAGATTGTTCACTTCTTTTAGAAGATGCTACAGCTAACATTGTAGGATTTTTACCTTCGTGAATAAAACGAGTAAACATACCCCCAATTGCTGTATCTATCATATCTTTAGCTTTTTTCTTTTGTTTGTCAATATCTTGATTTCTAATGAAAGAAATTTCATCAAAGAATGCAAAGAAGATAGGTTGTCCAATTACATCATCACTTTGTGAACCTATAATAATACGGACAGGGTCTGGTGGATTCCAGTAAGGTTGATTATCTCTTTGAGTTATTGTTCCTTTTGACATAAACCAAGGAGATAATTGAATAGTTTTTTGAAACTTACTTACTGCAATCTCTTCAGCCAATGCTAATTTAATATTCATAAAAGCAAAACAAATCTTTTCAGTTGGCTTTAAATGAAAAAATTCAAGAGGATTTTTTAAGCACATTACTCTATACATTAAATATGCACCAACACATCCACAGGCAACTTCTGACTTACCTATCCCTCTGGCACCTGATTCAAGTAATGTATTATATGCTGTATCCATATTTGTAGGGAATAATTTCTTTAATTGCTCTAACCAAAATGGATATAATTTTGGTTTACCTCCAGCATCTTTCCAAGCTTTACCTAAGTAATTATCATTTGTTAAAATTGTTTCTATATCTACTGGAATTTCTTTGTAGTCAGCATATAATAAATCAGTATAAGTTTTTGATTTTCCTTGCTCTCCAAATTCTTTTAGAATAGAGATTGCTAACTTACGCTCTGATTCGCTAAGAGAATCCAGCATTTTGTTTTGTAAATCTAATTGTTCATAATTTAATTTCACTAAGGGATTCCCTCCGTTCACACCTAATTACATTTAATTTAGCATTAATTATTAAGTTAATAAATTTATAAAAATAAAAAAAAGATGCTTTTAGCATCTTTTAATAATATAATTATTTAGCTGTAATGATTGTATAACCATCTTTTGCTTCAATAGTTTCAACTTCATACCAACCATTTAATCCATTTACTTTAAATTCAATACCTTCTTCAACAACTTCGCCACGATAGATGATTTTATAACTTCCTTTAATAATATCTTTTAATCTTGCTAAAAACATACTTCTTACCTCTTTCATTGTTTTGTTTATACTAATATTATATCACACTTTTTGTTTTTGTGCAATTTTTAGGACATCAAGATTTTCAATACCTGCTTTATCGCATAGCTCTTTACCCAATACTATTTCTCCATCTCCTGTGATGATGATAATTGGTTTGTCCCAATCTTCTATATCATCACTACCGTTATATGTTACTACTGCTTTTGAGAAAGTGAATCCCATCGTACGTCTAGCGTTGATATGTTCTAATGTTGCTTCTAATGTTGGTCGACATCTATAGCCACGATGACTAAATACTTTACCCTCTGCATTATAATAAGCTATGCAGTACGGGTTCGTTATATCATAATAACAAGTTTCCCATTCTCTTTCTGTCAGGCTATATTTGTTTATCAAGTGACGTAGTTCCAATATTGTTTGACGTTGTTGACGTTCTTTTTCGTTCATATCTTATATCTTTCCTTTCATTTGCACTAATATTATACCACTATAATAAATATTTTGCAATTAATATGCTTTTATTTTAATAACTTTTGTAATGTTATATTCTTTTTTAAAGAATTCAATTGACCAATTTCTACTATTAATATTTCCATCATAAGCACATTCAATTTGATTTCTATTTTTATCAAATACGATTGTACACCAACTTTTTAGTTTTCTATCGTAACCATATTCTATATACATCTACAATCCTCCAAAAATTTTACAATTTATTTAATTGAACACTAATATTATACCACACTTTTAAATAAAAGTCAAGTAAAAAGATAAAAAGAGTGAAAAAATTCACTCTTTTGTTTTTATTTCTTTAAATTGTAAATAGTAGACTCAATTAACATCTTTAAATAATCATCAATATCCCCAAAATTTTCAGTAATATAATCTAAAATTTCAGGGGCTAATACAGATTTAATTTTATTTAAACACATTTCTAATGCTCTTTCTTGTGCTTCTCTATCAAACTTACCTTGTAATTTAATTGCTTCTACATAAGTTTGAAAAATTTCTTTTACACTATTTAACACAATTTCCATAATTGTATTAATGTAATTAGCTGCTTTAGCATCATTAATTTTTGTATTAATCCATTGTGTAAACTTTGTTACAGCAAATGTTGCTAGTCCTGTGATAATAACACCAACAGCAGATAATAAAATGTTCATAATTTCTTGCGCCATTAAAACTTCTCCTTTCAGCGTTTAGCATAAGCTACTCTTCATTCTTCTCATTTAGAACTTTTTTCTTTTTACTTACTTCTTGATAATCGTTAGGTACTAATTTTAATCTTAAGAAACTTTCATATAGCGAATTAGTAACACCATTACTTCCTAAAGTTTCATATTTTTCGTGCATTTGAATTACTTCAATAGTATCATCTTCAGTTCTATACCCTTGCACTATGCATCTTCTACAACTGTTTCTAATGTCGTGTCTTAGTTCTGCTTGAATTCCTTCTCTTGTACACTTTAATCCTTCTTTTAAATCTTTGATATCTGTTTTAATAGGCTCAACCTCAGATTGTACCACTGCTTTAATATCTTCTCTAAGTTCTTTTCGTTTTGTTTCCTTAGATTTTTTACCATTGTTTTGTATATGATTAAAAACAGTAGTTACTATTAAAGTTGAAAGAGTTGGAAGCCCAGCTAAGCATAGAATTTGATACCAAGTTAATTCCATAAAATATCCTCCTCAAGTTAAATTTGTTTATTAAGATGAGTTCCACATTTAAAACCTTTCTTGGCATCATCTTACATTTAGTTGTTTAGTGTGCAAACTTTTTCACTTAATTTAGCATTAATTTTTAATGCTTTTTAATCATAGTTATCTAACCCACCAGACTTTTCAGGCTCTTCAGGTGTGTTAACTGGAACTATTGTCTTTGACTTAGGTTTATTGTCAAAATTTAAAGGTAATCGTTCTTGACCTGGAACTTTCTTAGGCTCTTCAGGTTTTATTTTAGTAAATCTATATTTATTACCACTTACCCATCTTCCCTTTGCATCTTTATCCTTTAAGTTAGTAGATGCAACGTTTGTAAGAAGTTCTTGGTCATTAGGTAATAGTCCATTATCAAATAATGATAATTGTACAGCTTTTTGATAAGGGACACCATAAATTTTAGGGAAAATATATGTAGCATAGTTATTTTGTAAATTCTTTTGACAGTATTTAATATAGTTATTAACCACACTTGCAACTTTCATCATCCAATTAAGATTTGAAAGAACTAAAAGAATGTGTTTACAACCTCCACCTTTTGTGTCATTAGGGTTTGTAATGTTTGATGGACGAGGTTCATATTGAGTTCCATATCCATTTTTGCTTGCCCAATACGCCTGTCTATATTTAAAATCTGGACAAGTACATTTTACAAATACATTACTACTGTTAAATACTCTTGACATTGCCTTTGCAATAACTTTAAATTCTAATTTTCCATTATTTCGTTTTACTTCTTCAGCTATTTCTTTTAAAACACCATTAAACTTAACAGAAACAACATAAGTATTTTGATAACTTGCACCATTTTTCTTTCTATGCAATTCACCTTTTACTTCAACCCCTACTGTTAAGATATCTCTTTTGAAGAAAGCATCCATATCAATTTTGTTGTATTGAGCAACACTTGTAGCTATCTTAGATTTTAATCTTCTTTCATATCTATTTTTACCATTAGATTGGTCTTTATAAGAATCAGCATTTCTTGATTTATTTAATAAGTCATTTCTTGTAGCTTCATCTAATTTATTTTTAGCTACTACTTTAATAGGTGTACCTAATTGACTGTATAGAGAGCATTTATCAAATTTTACTCTTGAGAAAAGATGAAAGTTATTATAAATATACTCATATTTATAAGATTCTTCTTCTTTATCAATTAAAGGTGTTTTATCACTTGAATTGATAACTTTTAAACAGAATAATGTTTTATCAAATTCTTTTTCCCAATAAGGTCTCCATTGAGAGTATGCTGAATCACTTGTATCAACATATATTTCAGGATACCAATAATTAACTACAGCATCTTTAAATGCTTCCATATGTATTTTATAAAATGGGTCACACATTATATAACGATTATATTTATCATCTATAATAAATTTATATTCTTCCCATTTAATATTCTTTAATTCTCTTACAACATCTCCAATGTTGTCTGTAATAAATACATCACAATCTTCGTCCTCTTCTATATCTTCTACACGTTTAAAGCCTTCAGTTAACTCTTCATTAATCTTAAATTCAGATTGTTTAATAATTTCTTTGTTGATATTTAAATCTTTTATATAATCAATAAAATCGTCGTATATATTATCTGTAACTAAAATCTTATCAACATAATTCAATACGTCTGTAATATCTTGTTGACAAATTTCTTCAGCTTTAGAGTTTTCTTTGAATCTAGTTTTTGTAGGTTTAAAGAAGTTTTTATAGTCTGTGATAGGTGTAATTTTATATCTAGATGCTAATTTATTCTTGTTGATTACAAATATTACAGCACTTTTACCAGGCATATTTTTTATAAAGTTGTAATCACGAGAGAAGCAAATGCATTTACCATTAACAGCATTACTAGTATAAGTTCCTCCTGCTTTTAAAGTATTAGACTTTAAAATTTCAACAGCGTTCATTGGAGCTGTTTTATGATATAATCTGTTATAGGATAAAACTTCATTGATATTATTACTGCTTGTAGGCGAAACGTTAGAAATAGCTTTAATCTGACTTCCAGATTTCAATGTGATGTAGTCAGTGCAGTAACCTGAAAATGGATTACCTTTAGGTCCTACATCAGCAATATCTGGAACAATAATGCCATCATAATTAGTACCATCTTCTTCATTCATCAATAAAACCCATTTAACTATGTTATCTAAAGTGTAATAATAATCTTCACGATTTTCTTCATAATCACCAACAAGACAATCTCTTAATTCTTCGTAATTATCTTCACTAAATAATTCTTCAATGTAATACCATCGCATTACTTCGTGTTCAGCACCAAAAAATGAATTGTTGCCTAAATCCCATAAATCATAAATAACAGCATCCTCATCTTGGTCTACATCCTGACAAGGTCTTAATTCGTGATTAAAGTAATGTAAGTCTCTATTAATTGCTTCTAAGTCATCATCATCAACCCAAGTTTTAAACCATTTTTTACAGAATTTCTCAAATGCTTGTATATGTTTATCTCTAATTCTATTATCTTTTACATTTGACCATTTTCTAAATTCTGATTCTGTTTTATTGTCTACTATAAATGGATTCTCAATGTTTAGATAACAAGCGTAAATATTCTTTCTTTCTCCATCAACATCTCCAACCCCTAGTTCAGTATAACCTTGTGCTACATTAATATCTGATGTAAAATAATTTACATTGTATTTATCAAATTTATACTTTCCAAATTGACTAGTATTGCTCTTTTGAGGATTAAATTCATTAAAACCTGGAGTTTGTGTTCCGTGATAACATACAATTAAGTTACCTTTTTCATCTCTAACTTTACTATTTTTAAAGTATTCTGCTTGTTGAGAAGATAATTCTTTAGTTTCATTTAATGATTCATTATAATCTTCCATTTCAATAATTTTATCATATTCTGCATTTATATCTGGAAGTCCTTTAATATATGGAAAATTAGGTTTGCTTGAATCATAAGGATTCCAAGAATCTTCTCTTGTATAATCTATATTTGCACCAACTTCAATATAGTCTGCATCATTATACAATGTCCAATCACTTTCGTTTCTATATAATAAAGAATATTTCCAATCTTTGTCTTTACAGATGTAAAAGTAAAACTTACTTCCACTTTTTTGATAATTGTTCCAATAAGAAAGTCCATTCAGGTCGCCTGGATTATTTCCAGAGATGCACCATTTTGTATTTGCTCCATACTTTACAGCAGCTTCATAAGAAGTTATATGATAAACTTTCCACATATTATCTTCATAGATAAGTTTAGCACCTTCTCTTGCTTTATTATTAATATCTTTCTTAGTTTTAGTATTAATTATATGATTAAGTTCCAAGTTTAGTTCACGATAAGCTTCAACCTTACCCTTATCTTTGTATAATTTAATCCAATAATAAATATCATTTTTAGGTGATTGAAGCCTGTGTTTAAACTTAAGAAAATCTTCTAAGAATTCATCGCCAAATAGTTGCTCAAAATTTTCAAAATCTTTCTTAGATTCATTTAATGTTGAATGTTTAATTAACCACCCAGGTTTAATTTCATCTATAATTATTTGAGGGTATTCCATATCTATTGTCTTTCTAATATATTTATCAATGTTGTTTAAAGCTTCATCTGGCTCAAGTTCTAAATAATCATCAAACTCACCGCTTGAGTAAAATAAATAATCTGACCAATCATAATAATCTATTACATTAATTACACTTTTAGGAACTCTTAATTCTAAAAGTGTTCCATTATCTTCATTGTGACCTCTAGCACCACTAACATCTGCAAATAGTTTTGTGTCTTCAGGTTTAATGCAAAATATAGGGCAAGAATTAAGTCCTAAATATTCAGCCAACTTTTTGTATTGGTTTACATATTGTTTATAACCTATTTTATTATAATCAGCTTTATACACTTTTCCTGATTGCAGTGTGTTATACACAATATCTGATTGTACTGTGACTAAGTCAATATAGTCACAATTTGATTTATTTGTTGATTTATCTATGCTCATATAATGACACCTCACTGTTCACATCTATCATTTAATTTAGCACTATTATAAAATTATAAAAAGCTAGGAAACATAAAATCCTAGCTTTTAGTTTTAAAATAAGTTTTTATCTACAATGTTTTCTTTTAACCATTTGATTATTTCAAAACATTGAGTTTTATATTGTTCTTGTACTGGTTGCCATCTAATTCTTTTAATTTCTTTTAAAAACTCAGTTTCTAATTCAATATTATTTTCATAATAATAAGCTAAACATAGATGATATAGCATCTTTGAATATCTCTCTTCTTTTATATACCCATCTTCGATAATATTTTCAATGTAGTTTTTGAAGTACTTAATTAATTTTCTTCGGCCGTTAAACGATAACAATTCCTTGTTCTCAATGAATTTAACAACATCATCTTTAAACATATCATTTACGTACAATAAATGTTCTTCAGTTAAGTTTTTTAGGATATTTTGTCCAATGTACTCCCAATAATGAGTTTCTTCTTGAAAGAATCTATCGTGAGATATATAAATCCAGTGTATCTTCTTATCTTCATATTTTATGAAATAATCAGACTCTTTTCTAACTCCTTCACCTTCAGTTACACATATGATATCATAATCACTTCTATCATCAATAATGCCTACAAGTCTTGAGCCAGTAATATATATAAATTTTACTATGTAAGGAGATTCTTCAAGTATGAAATTTAAAAATTTAGAACTTTTAAATTCTGTAATAAATTCATTCATAATCTATTTCACCTCATTATCAAACAAATAATCAGCTGAATAAGGTAAAGCCTCATAGATATCTTCATCATATTCCCATTGATGTTTTAATGGGTTGTAATATTTATATAGAGTAACAATACCTTCAAAAATTTCATTTGTATTTTTATTGTGAATTAAGCCTTTAATTTGTTTATAAATTTTTCCTTGTGAGTATAACTCAAATTTACCCTCTTTTTCTAAACATATAGCATCCATAGACTGTCTCCTTTATTATCAAGTTGTAGTAGATGATTCACCAGAACTTCCACCTGTCCAAGAACCAAGTGTTCCTGTAGTAACTCCAGTATTAATAAATCCCGCTAGATATAGTGTAACAGTATAATAAAACCCCTCATAGTTAGTAGCCCCTAATTGAAACAAAAAGTCAGCAGTTGAATCATAATACTTTGTGCCGTTTGCAGCTATATTACCGCTGTCAACTATACCTTTGTCTTGATGTGAAGTAGAGGTACCATTTAAAAGTTCAATTTTATATTTTAATGTTCCATACTCACTGTTTGAAGATGGATTTGTAATTGCAAGACACACAGCATCAGTATCTACAGGTTGCCCTAAGTCTACTTGCATCTCTTCAATCGAAGCGGTTACATTAGGAGCTGATATTTGATGATAGCTATCAATACAAGATACTGTAGGGCTGATATATTCATCATAAAACTGTTCATCATATGTGTATGGGTCCATAATAAATATTGTATCATCGTCAGCACAGCTAACAGAACTAATCTTTACTGTAATATACTTATCTCCATACCAAGTATTAAATGTTTTTGATATTTGTGTGGTGTCTCCACAAGACACATATGTAACATCAGATTGCCCTAAATAAGTACTTCCTTGATAATAACGAAGTGTTATATAATAATCATAATTTACTGCTCCACTTACTTGAGTAATTATTTGTGTACCAGGTGTTGAAGTCCAATAAAATACTATATCTGAATTATAGTTTTGTATATAAGGACATTCTACATCATAATCTACAATTTCAAGTGGGAATTCTTCTATTAATTGATGTTCGGTTGTACTTGTGTTACCTGAGTATACAATTTTAAATTCTGAGGAATGCACAACACTTTTATTAACCTCAGCATAGAGTTTGCAAGTAGAACTTGTGCCAAAAGATGCGATTGTTTGCGGCATATAATAATCCACAGGTGATGAGCACATAAGTGTTGTACCACTTCCAATAATACACGCAGTAACAGTATCTTCAGAATAACTTGTAAAAGTCATATGTATACCATAATATGCACCGTTATCTTCAACGGTACAAGTACAACTGATACCTGCTGGTTGTACTGATTTTGTCCACACAGAAGTAGCAGTACCACTACTACCTTTTTTATATTTTATTTCAGTAATATCAGTTGTGGTACCACCTTTTTTATACTTAACCTCAGTTACATTAGAGCTATTTAATGTAATATTAGTAGCCATAATATATTTAATCCTTTCTGTTAACTATTATCTGTTATTGTTAAAACAGTTCCGCTTAATGAAAATGTTGGAAGTTTTGTAGCAAGTGCATAGTTACCGTGAGAATGGTCCATACCAGCTACTAAGCCATTTGCAGAAGAAACAGTGTTAACATCACCATTACTAATTTTTACGTGGCCATATTTAGAGGTAGTGCCAAGACCATATGTAGTTGCAGTTGATGCGTGACTTGTAGGTGCTGCACCTAAAGTATTATAATCAAGTATATCTCCAGGATTCATCCACACAGGGTTTTCACCTGCTTGAGAAATTAAAATTAAATCATCGCCCACATCTTCAAGTAAAATATTTTCTACAGTTTTTATTGCATAAGAATTTTCAGCATATTCCGTAAACTCAGAAAAAGAAGTTTCAACTGATTTTGCTGCAAATAAGCTACTTATATTAGTCCCTTTAATGTAAAGAGTATTAGTAATATTTAAATATGGAATTGCTGTTATAAAATAATTTCCTTCACTATCTGTTGCTCTTGAAATATCTGCTATTGCACTTTTATCTTCTTTTGACATTAATCCATCACTTTGTGTAGTAGCTTTTCCAGGAATAACTGGATATCCCGGTAAAGCTACTACACCAGAACTAGGGTCATAAGGTGTACCGTCAATTGTTATCCTTGTCACTGTTCCGGTGTTACTTGTTTTACCATCTAAAGCTTTTTCTAGTTTACCAATAGCTGTATTTAAAGAATCTGTTGTAGCAATAGCTGAAGCAGAACTAGCTTTACTATAACCAGTCATAGCTGTAATTTTATTAGATGCTAAACTTGGTATATCAGCTGCAACTAATTTTCTAAAAGCAGGTTTACCTGCAGAACCATTTGGAGCAGCAAATACATAGTTTGCTGTTTTACTTGAGTCTAATTGCGTTGAACTTGCTGTTAAAATAGCTTCAATTTCTGCACCAGTATATTTAGAGACATAATTTGCCATTTATATTTTCTCCTTTTTCGTTATTATATTTTATTTACAGCTTTAAACATTTTGTTTAATAACACTAACTTCTAATCCATCTGACCCTTTTGGAGCAAACAATTGATTTGTAGAACCAGAAGAAGGTATAACCATAAATAAATAAGTGACATCCCAAGAATAGTCAGCAGCATTTTGAGCATAAAGACTAATTCTATATGTACCACTACCTCCTGTGAAGTTAGTAGAATTTACATTAATATCAAATGTTTTAGCAGTATTACCAGCTACGTTTGTAGCATAATAGGCCAATTGACCTACTCCTATATCATATGCTTCATTGCTTTTTGTAACTCTAACTTCATAATAACTTAGTGATGTACTAGGTGTCATTGAAACTGTAATTTTATTATAAGGAGAAACAAAAGATGCTTTACAAGAACCTGATAGACTTATATTAGTCCCATTTAACTTAATTGAGTTATATTTAACGCTAGGGCTATTTGCAGGCATAAAAATAATTCCTCCTTTTATTTAGTATTTAGTAGAGAGTGATAAACACCCTCTACTAAATTTATTTTAAAATTAATCAATTAGGCAGTAAATGTTCCTGCTACAGACCAAGTTCCACCTAAGTCTTGTACATAAACTACAACATAATGTAATCCATCATTACCAGCACCACCTAGAGCTGTTTCATAGTCAGCACCATTGATAGTACAATTAATAGCTTTATCTGAATCTAATCCAGTAGCAGACATATTGATTGAACCTTTTGTTGTAGGGATTGCAGCATCTCCGAATGTTCCTTTTGATGCAGCTGTAGTGTCTTTATAAGCACATACTCTGTATGCTTGAATTGGTTCATCTGGTGTGATTGTGAAGTGAACTTCATCACAATATTTACCTGAAATAGTTGTAGTAGCATTACTTCTTCTTAGTTCGTGAACTTTAGAAATTCTGTTATAATCTACATTTTCAACTGAAACTGTTGGAACACCTGTATCATAAGTAAAATCTTGTTTTACAGCTGCAGCAATTTCGTTTCCTGCATTGTCTCGTAATTTTAAATAAACTTCTTTAACTTCTTCAGTTGTTCCAGATGGGTTAGAAGTACAGAATAAGTTTCTTATTGTTAAATATTGTTTACCTGAATCATAAGTTAAAGATTTCCATTCAGCTTTTGATTCTTCAAGTCCTGTAGCGCCTTGACTAGTATATGTAAAGTCACCATATAATTTATATTCTACAGCACCCATAGTGTCATCTGAGAATGTAATTCTACAAGCAAATTCAGCTACGTTTGTAATACTTGGTTGTGCTGTTGTTCCATCAGGTTTATATAAAGCTAAAGTACCAGTAGGTCTAGATGTATCTAGTTCACAGCTTGCTGAATATGAAGCAGATTGATTTCCAGCAGCATCTTTAAATACTACACTTACGTTTTTCTTTCCGTCTCCAGTAGCTAGAGTTACACTCTTAGTACCAGTAATAGCTTCCCAATCAGATGAAGGATTTGTAATATCACCTGTAACTTTGAAGTGAGATACTTTTGAAGTTGCATCATTGTTTGTTAAATTAATAACTGCAGAAGTTGAGTTATAAGCTGATTTAGCAAATGAAACTGAGCCTGTAGGAGCTACATTATCATAACCAAATTTTTTATGACCATAAGAAATATTTCCCACTTTGTCAACACATTGAACGTGTACATAGTTAGAAGCTGATTGAGCTAAATTCCAAACAATGTCTTTTGCAGCAATTGTTTGAGTTGCAGAAGCGTATGCAATTGCATTTGCAGTAGTAGGTACAGAAGTATCAGTAGCTGTAGTACTTGTCCAAACTTTTAAACTTTGAACGCCAGCACCAGCATCAGATGAAGTTACACTAACGTTAAATTGGTCTGTATACCAAGTATTTAAAGTACCAACAGATACTGTAGGTTCAGTAGTATCATAGTAGATGTTCTTTGATGCAGTATATACATTTCCTGCTTCATCTGTAACAGTTAATTTAATTGTATTGTTTCCTTCAGTTAAAGAATTTGTTCCACTAACAGAAACAGTGTTATTAGCTGGTACTGTAGCTTGTTTATAAAGTTCTACTGAACCAACTTCTATTTTAACTTCTTTAATTCCAGAAGCAGCATCGTCAGCAGCAACATTAATGTAAGCTGAAGTAACTTTAGTTTTACCTTCTTCAACATCAGCAATATGAGTTTGAGATATTGTAAATGAAGAAACAACTGGTTTTGTTACATCATAGAAAATAGTTCTATCAGTTAAAACAGTAACGTTACCACTATCATCAATAATTTCAGCGTGAACAATTTTACCACCATCACCACTGCTGAAATGATATGTACCAGCATTAATTGGGTCAGTACCTTTTACAACAGAAGTAAATGTGCTTGGTTTAGTGATTGTAGCTGTTCCATCAACAGCAGTAAAATCACCCCATACTTTATAACCAACAACGTCTGCAGGACTTGATGTAATATCTAATTCAATCTTGAACTCATTAAAGTTTGTTGGAGTTGGTACAGAATTACCTTCTCTAGTATCAATTAATAAAATAGTACCAGCAGCACCTTGAGTGTCAAGAATAATTGCATTAGATTGTTTTGCAGTTGAAGTGTTGCCAGCAGCATCTGTAACTGTAACTTCAATTACATATGAACCATCTCCTGCATTAGATACGAATGAAACATCTTGAGTATGAGTTCCTTCTCCAGAAAAAGCAGAAACAGTGATTGGTCCACCAACAATTTTATTTGCTTTATTAGAGTCGCCTGCTAAGTAACCTTTGATTACAGCAGAAACTACACCTGATGCACTTGCACCTGCATCTGAGAATGTAAATGTTAATGAGTTTGTACGGTCTTTAGTGATTGTTGTACTTTGTGTAGTAGCATTTTTAATTGAAACAGAATTTACTACTGGAGCTGTTGTATCATATTTCATTGCAGTTGAATCAATGATAGCAGATTCATTACCTACATCATCTTTTAAAATCATATGATAGTAATAAACACCATCAGCTGTAAATTTTGTTGTATATGAAGTTGCAGCAGCTACCCACGCAGCATCAGCATAATTGCTATCTTTATTTGAGCCAGTAGCACTTGTGCTAAACCACAATTTCATATAAGAAGCATCACCTTTATTAATAGTTAAATTACCATTAGATTTGATGATAGCACCTGGAACACCTGAAATACTCCCAGTAGGAGCTAACGTGTCTAAGGTTAAGTCAAAATGATTGTTTGCCATTTTATTTTTCTCCTTTTATAATATAAAATTTTTATTTATGAAAACAGTGAGTCACTGCTTACACCTTATTTAATTGGGTCAACATATTGAATGTTTGATATTAAATTTGTTCTTACATAGCCTTGTACATCTTCACATTCAATAAAATACCACACTAATGTGTTAGTACCATCTAACACATTTAAAATTTTTACTTTTGTTCCTTGAGGAACAATTTTTAATGTAGTAGAGTCAACACTTTCTTCTTCTTTGACTTCTACTTCCTGTCCTATAATTTCAGCATAGATTAAACACCCTGGGTACCATCCTCTTGAACCTGTTTCTAAATCTAATACAAACCAAGGACGATGTTTTTGTGTTCTCAATTCATAGACTGTTTGTCCTTCAATTTTATCTTGAATAGATTTATAGCCTGTGATTGAGTCAGTAACAACAGTTTTTTCTCCAGTATTGATTCCTACCTTGACAATTTCGGCACCTAATAAAACTGTCTCACTGTTCTCGCAAACTATTGTATTACTATTAATAGGATGGGTTTTAATTTCTACTTTTGTCATCTAAATCTTAACAAAATAGAAAGTGCCTTCAGTTATTTGTTCTAAGTTATTATATTCTTCTAATGTACCCCACCAGAATTTTGAGTTAACAAAGTTCATTGTTTGTGCATTAATTCTCTCTGCAGCACCAGCTGATTGTAATGCTGAAGCTGCACTATTACCAGCAGCTAATGCATAATTGCTTGCCTCTTTGCTTGCAGATTCAGCAGCGTTTACTAATTGTTGCATAGATTCAAGGTCAACAGGGTCAATCCAAGCAATCCCATTTTCACTATCTTTAACTAATATTTGTCCTTGTTTTGCTTCATCATAACCTTTAATTGAAAGACCTTTAGCATCTAAGTAAATGATACTATCTTTATCAGCTAAATCTTTATTTACCCATTGTTCTAGAGTTGCATCATAGATTAGAATTTGATTGTGAGTTACATCGTGAATAACAAAATTAGCTGTATCTCCTGTTAGATAAGGTAAATCTTTATAATTACTTTTCCCGTCTCCAACCTTTAATTTATTAGTATCAGTTTCAAATGCAGGTTCACCTTGCTTTAATACTCCTAATACACCTTCTACTAGTTTTGCCTCTAATGTAGCTTTTTTACCACGTTTAAATTGAATTGTTTCTATCGTAGCAGACATTACTCAATTCCTCCTTATTCATCATCTAAATTACCACCATTAAAGCTTACTGTATTTAAAGCTTCATTTAGTTTAGCTTCAATAGTGGAATCTAATTGCTCAGCAACTTGTTCAGTGACTTGTTCAGCAATGACTTCTTCTACATATGTAGGTTCAAGATGAACTGAGATTACATTATTTTCATCAATTAAAATATTTTCTCCTGGACTTAATTTGTCCTGTTTAGAGTCAATTTCATTATCTAAATCATTTACTAAATCTAGTATACGTTGCTTTACATCATCGCTTAAATCTTCCCACTTAATATCTTTAGGGAAAATATCAATTAGCAACATTTTTCCAGGAGTACCATTGTTGTCTACATAAGTATATGCATTTTCATTTAGTTCTTCAATTTGTTCAAGTTTACTTAAATCTTTAGGGACTAACTTGTTTTCTAAAATTTTTAACTTTATATCCTCAGTAGCACTATCAACATTTATGATATGTTTAGGGTGTTGATGACTAGGTGGACAATAAGGTTTTCTAGGCATAATGTTTCTCCTCCTTGATATGTTTGAAGTATATAAAAATACTTTTCTATCAATTAATTTAGCATAAACTTAAGATAAAGTTTATGCTAAATAGAAATTTTTTGTTAATTTTTTCTTTCTTTAGAGTCTTTCAAATCTATTTCTCTAAAGTTAGAAAGTTTATTTTTAGTTCCAACACTTACAAAACCTTTATACAATTGTCCTGTTTTAATGTTCTCAATTACTTTTCCTTCTTCAGGAAAAATAATATATGATTCACTTACATTAGATTGAATAAGATTTCTATTTGAATCTAATAAATTTGAAATGTTTTGATGAATTTGAATTTTCATATGCATCAATCTCCTTATATTAAGTCATTAGAATACTCTAATTCTTCGCCATCATAATAATGATTCCAGCAATTTCCATATGCAGACATTGCTAATTGAGGTGATTCTATAATTTCAGGTATGTGTAATCTTAAATTTGGATTACATTGTTTGAACCAAGAGTCTTCCCAAGTACCAACTTTAAATGTTGATGAAGTAGTATAAATCATTACGTCTTGTAATCCTATGCATTGTTCAAAAATTCTTGATTCTATAGAAGTTACAGAACTAGGTATTTCAATACTAGTTAAAGATGTGCAATAACTAAATGCTGATTCACCAATTGTTTTAATTGAATCACTTAATTTAAATGCAGGGTAATCTTCTGGATTTGTCCCTAGTTTATCACAGTTTCTGAATGCATTTGCACCTATTTCCTCTATTGTTTTTGGCAATTCTACATACTCTAAAGAAGAACTACCAAACCCATAGAAAAATGCGTTGTTTGGAATAAGTTTATCCCAAGCAAATTCAATAGAATGCTGTGTACCTATAGGCCCAGCAGATATTAATGACGTACAATAGTTAAAAGCATTAGCTTCTACATTTAAATTTTTGTTTCTTAAGATTACTTTTTCTAGTCGATAACAAGCAGTAAAAGCGTGTTCCTTAATTAGTTCAATAGTTTCCGGAATATCAATCTCTTCGAACGCTGTTTCATTAAACATTGCATAACCAATATATTTTAAATTAGCAGGGAAATTTACTTTCTTTAAATTAGAGCAGGCAGCAAATACATAAAGCCCAACGTTTGTCAATGAGTTAGGTAACACTACTTCTGAGAAGTTACATCCTGAGAAAGCATAATCCCCAATTGAAATTAATTTTTCTGGTAAAAACATAGTACCTGCATTATCTACAATTGAACTACAATATTGGAAAGCATTATTTCCTATTTGAACTATATTCTTACCAAGTATAATCTTACTATTAAAGCACTCATAGAATGCTCCTTCAGCAACACTAGTCATAAATTCAGTTAATTTAAACTCTTTAACATTGATAGCACCTCTAAATGCATAAGCTTCTGTTGAAACAATATCCCAAGAGAAATTTACATTAGTTAATACTTCAATAGGTGATACTGCACCAGAATCAAATGTTCTACCTAATAAATACTCGCCTTTAACTCCGAATATTTTAATAGTATAATCACCATATTCATCATATGTATAATCAATGTTGCAATAACCAGTTCTATCTACGCCTTCTGTACTGCTTCCATCTCCCCACTCTATTCTAACACCATAAGCTTCTGTTTGACTAAAGTTAATTGAAACTTTGTTGCCTGTGTCTATTGTTGTTTTAATCGTTAGTTCAGTAGGAGCTGTGTATTCAACCCAATTTGCATAAAGAGTTAAGTTCTCTGTTACAACATTAGTATCAAAGTTCCACCTTTCACTCATACCCTCTTTATACCAGCCTTCAATTGAATAACCTTGTTCATTTACTCTTACAAATTGAGGTGTAGGTTCAATTAATCTATTGTTATACACAATAAATTGCGTTTCAGGAGTTTCACCTTTCCCCATTGAATCAAATTTAACTGTATATGTTTTTGGAGTACATTCAGCTTTATAGATAGTGTTAGCTTCTATAACTCTTTCTTCTCCATTAAGTATTGTTTTCCACGTAGGGTTTTTATCATCACGTAAACTTAAAATTAATTTTGAATAATGAGAATCCATAGTAGCTACTATTTTAGCATTTGTTGGATATAAGGCAAAATCAGTAAGTTCAATGTCATTCTCAGTAATTGAAATTTCAGTTACACCAGTAGTTAATTCTCTAGTGAACTTTATTGCTTCAATACTTTCTTGCTTTGTTAAACCTTGAGCATCTCTAACTTGTAAATAATATTTTCCACTTGAACTAATTTCAAACTCTCCTGAAAGTTGTTGTTGAGGTTCAATAATATTCCATTCAGCAGGAGCTTTATTAGGCTCATCAATCTTCCACCCAATTATTCCAACATTATCTTTACAATCATATTTAAATTTATTAAATGAAATCTTCTCTAAAATGATTGCAGGAGCAGCTGTATCATTCCAATGTGCATATAAGTGTAAGTCATCTTCTATAGGAGTGTTAAAATCAAACTTATTTCCATTCTCATAGAACCAACCTAAGAATTCTACAGATTCAGGAATATTTGAAATTTCTGGTATATTACAAGTATAGCCATATTCAACATCTTGGAAAGAAGGTGTAGCTATTGCACCAGATTCTGTGTCAAACTCTACAGTATATACTTGTAAATGTTCATCAAAAATAGCATTAATATTTAAATCACATTGTACATTTGTATATTCTTTATCCCAACTATTAAATGTATAATAGTTCTTTTGAGTAGATGCTTTTAAAGGAATTTCTGGAGTTTGAGCATCTTTACCAATTTCAATTAATTGTGAGTTATGTAAAACTCCTTCATTAAAGAAGTTAACAGTACAAATAATTTTATTAGGAACAATTGTAACTTCTTCGTATCTATCTTTTAAGTTCATATAGTCTTCATAACCAATTACATCAATATAGATTTTACCAGTTACTTGAGCTCTACTAACAGTCTCACCAAATGAATCTAAGCCGACCATTTTATCTAATCTATCATAGAAAAGTTTAATTTCTTCAGCTGAATTCATTTTATTATTAATTCCAATTAATCGTACTTCAGAGTTATCTTTCATCGCTGTAATGATTGAATAAGCATCAATTGTGTTTGAAGGAATATTTTCTAACCATAAAGTTTGTATATTGTCTGTACCTTCAATAACTAATTCTTCTAAAGCAAGATGATTTCTAATTGTAAGTTTTGTTAGAGTTTCTGGTAAATGAATTTTCTTTAAAATACCTCCGACAGGTAATTGAATACCAGATATCTTAGTGTTATCAAAGTAAACATATTCTATATTAGTACAATTACTAATATCAATTGAGCTTTCTAGATTAACACAATTTCTAACATCTAAAGTTTTTAATAGTATGTTATTACCTAAAGTTAATGATTTTAGGTTTGTGTTAGTGTAGCCTTCTTCACCACTTCCTACTATTAAATCTTGTAATTTAACAGCTTTTGATGCATCTAATAAACCAACTTTTGATGTTGAAATGTCTCCAATAGATTTAAGTTGACTTGCAGAAAATATTGCATATTCAGTGTCATTGACTTCTTCTAGTGGATTATCAAGAGTATATGTATTGCCTCTAACAGCTCTAGTAGAAACTGGCATTGTGTTACCATATTGAATAGTAGCATAAATATCTGCATAAGGTGTAATTGAAATATCATCTTTAGCATATGCTCTTAAAATAATTGCATCTGCTTTAGCATCACCAGCATTGTATTTGCTGTCCATATATTTAAATCTATTGTATAACCACCAGCGTCTTTGTTGCGATTTAGAACCTTGAAGCATATCTAAATAGTTTGTACCATTATCTACTAATGGTTTAATGTATTTAACATATGAATCTTCATTAAATACATTTTCTGTCCATTTATCTTGATGTTCTTTAAATCTTCTTTCAACTTCATCAAAAGAAATAATACCAGCTGTTCTTATTTCAGTATACATCTCTCTAAGTTCAACATTAAAGGCATCTCTAATGTTATTCCAGAATGTAGAGATTTGTCCATTATATACATATTCTTCGCCATTAATTAAGTCAGTATCTTCTAGACTATAATCAAAAACTAAGTCACCTTCATTATTGATACCAATAGCTGTATCCATATCGTATGGAAGCCAGAACCACTTGTTCCCACCATCATCTAATTTTCTACTTACAAAATATGTAGGGAAAGCATTCTTCGCTCTTGAGTCAACCATTAAGAACAACTCTGTAAAGATATAGTAGAATAAAGAAGAATTTAAATCAAAGTAATTAGTTAATTCTGATTTAAATTTTGCTAATCTATATTCTCTACTATCGCTAGCAAATTCTCTTGTTACAACTCTAGATTCAAAACTAGTTCCACTACTTCCACCTAAATATTTTTCAGTGTATGTAATTTCAACTGGATTATCAAAAGATTCATTTGTAGCAGCATCTTGGTTAGTAGATACTACCCAATTAGTCATTTCTTTTAGTCTTGAAATGTCTGCATCTTCTCCTACATCTGGGTATCTTGCTTCAAATGAATTTTGCCAATTTTCTTCAGTAGCAGGAGTAATAAATAATGCCGGATAAGTATTGTTATTTGTGATTTCCCAAGACTCATCACCTTCAATAAATCCAAACACATCTTCATTTGCTTTGTCGTTATTAAAGTTCATCTTTGAAATAAAAATGGTTTTTCCGTTGACTTCTTGGAATAATACTGCAGGAAAACCATTAATACCAACCCTTACTCTATCATCAATTTTTTGAGGAGGAGTTTTACAGAATTGTTTAACAGCATCATTATAAATCTTAACTAATTCAACATTATTTGCACCTTCAGAAGATGCATAGTCAACTTTTAAGGTGATTTCATTAGCACCTATATCATCTGGGCCTACACTAAATAGTTCATAAACATCGCCATTAATATCTATAAACCCAGTACCTTTTCCAAAATTTAATTTTAAGTTCTTTACAGGGTAAACAGCTGAAGATGTACCTTGAACATTGTACTGTAATCCAATTGATGTGAAGCTTCTTTCTTCATTTAAAGGTTCAACAAACTCAGCATTACCCGTTCTCTTATCCCCTTTAAATTGAGGTAAAAGATTATTAGGTAAATCCTTAGCAATTAAATAAGGTAAATAATCAGGTAACTTAGTATGTACTAACTCATTCTTTTCATTATAGTTATCATTTCTAAGATATCTTTCAATTCTTAGTTCTCCGTCTTGAGTATCAGCTATCCAGTTATTAACGATTTGTTTTCTATTTAAATTGTTATCATAAATCTTAATATTATAAATATCAATAATAGCATCATTAGAACCTATTGTAATATTTTGAGGGTCTAATTGTCTAAAAGCATCATCAGATGGGTATCTAACAGCACCATTTGCAATACCATTTACAAACATCCAAATAATTCTGTTTTCAGTATTCTTTTCAACTACAAGTGAAAGTCTGATGTGGTCATCTTCTTTATATTGAGTTTGAAGTTCACATTGTTGTGATTTAATTTTCGCTAATTGAGGTGTAATATAGAAACCTCTACTTTCATCAAAACAATCAATAATTATTGATTCATAGTCTCTTACAGCACTTGTAGCAAATTCAATCTCAATTGTTTTCCCAAATGACCTAAAATCTGTCTCAAATGGTTTATAAGGAATTACAACTCGAGCATCACCAGATACTCTAAGAACAGTATTTCCTTCAGCATCTTTAACCCATCCGTCTGAACTAAAGTTAAAATTATTTAATTCACATCTTAAGTTGTTAGAAGTATCTTCCCAAACAAGTCTTTCTTCTTCAGGTTCTGTATTACTTCTTCCATAAGTTGTTAAAGATAGTTTTAAGTTTTCACTAACAGGGTTAACTTCAATCTCACTTTGTTTAATGTGTACATTAAAGTCTCTAGTTATATCCCCTGTTTTAATTGTTAGTTTATATGTTCCTGCAACATTGCTTTTATATTCCCAAACTTGTTCATCTTGATTAACTTCAGGAAGATATTTAAACTCTTCATCATTCACATATAAGTATACTTCTGAATTGTTTCTGCCAGGAGTATAAACTCTATAAGGAATATTAAATGCTACATATTGACTTTGTTCTAACTTCATAAATTGAGATGCAATAATTGGAGTTGAATTATTAGATTCATATACTATTAAATCATAATATAATTCATTAGACTTAATAGTCTCTTCATTAATACTACATTCAAAGTAAACTCTTAGTGAGTGATGTCCGTGTTTTAATCCATTAATAGAGTAAGTTATTTGCTCACCTGTAGATAAAACTTGTTGAGTTCCGTGAAGCTCTTCATCAATATATACATATACTGTTTTTGCAATGTCTCCATAAGGGATATAAATATAATTAATTGTACCTGTATAATTTAATAAGTAATTAAAATTAGATGTTAATTCTACTGATATAGTAGAAATTTCACCTATAATATTAGCTGTTCCTGAATAAGAGTCTACTACTTTTACTTCAATTCTATTAGAACCAGCATTTAAATATTTGCCAACTTCAAATTCTACATATCCTTGAGAAGCTGTTTTAGTAGTAACAACTTTATTATTTACATATAAATATAAAGTACCATTACCAGTTTCTTCTCCTTCTAGTGTAGAAGTCCAATAAACTTTAATAGAGCAATTTGAACCTAAAGCAGTAACATTTGACCACATTGAAGTTTGAGTTTCTGGGTCGATATTAGATATTCTAACTCTTGTTAGGCCACCGCCTCCACCACCTGAGCCCCCAGCACCTAAGTTGTAAGGGCCTGAGAAAATAGATTCTTTTGTTCCTAGACCTGTTCTTTCATCAATTTCAGAAGTTAGATACCAATAAGGTTTTGTTGCAAACTCTTTCATTGCATCAAAGTACATACCTTGTGCTTTGTTCTTCAATGCTTCGTTTAAATTCTTTTCAATCTTTTTAATGATTGGTTGAATTGTTTCACTATCAATTTTTGACTCTAAAATTTTCTCTAAACCAGAAATAGCAGAGATTGGATGTTGGTCATTTAAATCTCTGTTTGTTAATCGATTATGGTCATTTGTTCCGCCTGCACTAGATTTACCTGATAGTGTAGAGCCTGGTTTAATTGTACCACTAGCAATCGTAGATTTTGGTTTAATTGTACCACTAGCCATCTAATCTCTCCTTTCTAATCAAATATTATAAACTTTGTTTTCTTTATAATTGTATGTACTTTGTTTACAGTTTCCTCTGCAGTGTTTGATATTCTATGTAATTTAACACTGTAATAATATTCTCCTGGTAATAAATCGATTGTATCACTAGGCTCTAACATTATAGTTAAATTTCCAAGTTCATCGCAGTCTTCTTTAGTATATCTTTTTTTGACTAATGCTTCTTCAAATGGTTGACCATAATCCATTAAGCCAAAATAGACTACATCATCATCTTTTAAGATATAGATTCCATTTTCACTACTTTTATCATTAATAGTTAAATCAAAATCAAAATTATCTCCACGAGGCATTGATAAAATATTGTTTGCCATAATCTTACACCTCAATTAATTCTTTATACATACTATCTACCACGAATATATTATTCATACTTTCAATTAAAACAGCCTTTTCTCCGCAGATTTCTTCATCTAACTCAACTGCAACTTCAAATTTAATTAAAGAATCTTCTTTATTACTATTTGATGGAGTAAATTGTAAAGTTTCTTGAGAAGATAGTGTGAATCTTAAAATTTCAAAATCTTCTCCAATTTCGTGTTTAAAGTGAGGGTCTAATTCCCAACTTCCATCTTCAGCATAAATAATTGCTTCATAATAATGTATAACACCATTTTGTTTAAATATAAATGTAACTTGTTTTAAGTCTTCAAAAGTGTATACTTTATCAAATAAGTTAAATGAGATGGAAGGAGTAGTTCCTAATTTAAAGTAAACGATGTTATGTACGTGTTGATGGTCGTGACTGCATTGAGGATTTAAACTTAAACTTGTATTAATATTAATTCCCATTATAAAGTCCTCCTTTTAAATAATACTCAAGAATCCATCTCGTTCTGAAAATAATGTATACTCACCATCTTCAGTAACAACGATTAATCTCATTTGATATATCCCACAATCCAAAGCATCATCTTCTTTTGTTTTAATTTCTACACATAAAGTATTATTAAAAACTTTACCTTCAAATTCGTGACTTGTAACAACACCTCTAATTTTTTCTAAAATCTCAAATCTCATTAAATGACTATTTAAGAAATCATCAAGATGTTTGTACCCATCTGCATTACCTTTAAAATTAAAGTATAAAATTATTGGTGAGTTTTTATGGAATCTAACCCCAATCTCTTCACCTTTAATATTCTTTACAATGATAGCATTTGAATTGCTTTCTAATGTTTTTGGAAATTCAACGACAGGACAGTGTGGATATTCTTTTTCATTGAGATGATTATCATAGTTATAAAACATACTTCTCATAATTATATGTCCTCCGTTTTATGTTATATTTTATAAAAATCTATTTTTTAATTCTTCTACAGGATTGTCTTCTCCCATAAAGTCAAATTCTGAAATGTAGTGGTCTAAATCTTCGATTGCTTCTAAAAGACTGTCTACATCAGCATCTTCATCAAAATAATCAAGGTCAGTAACAATATCTACAGCTTCCATAACTTTATCGTGAGCTTCACCAAGTAATCTACACACTCTTAAAAGCTCTTCATCTAAACCTTCTTTTAATACTTTTTCAATTAATTTTGCTTTCATATGATTTCTCCTTATTTTAATACTTTTTATATTCAAAGTTGAAAACGTATTTTGCAACTTCTTCTGAAGATTTAGATTTCATAACTTCCATACTATTATGGTAATATTCATATTCATCACCATTTCTATTGTATATTACAAACCCATTCCACATAATAGATTCACCTTTATCTAAATCTTTAATTCTATCATTAAGTTGACTTTCTGATTTGCACCAATCATAATTTGGAACTTTTGCTTCTTTGATATTATCATCTTTTTCTAAAGACTCATATACAGAAACTTTAATATTGCCCTTTTCTAAAGTCCAGTAATATTTTTTACCTTCGTACTCAACTATACCAGATTTGTCAGTTCCAGATAAGAATCTAAACTTGTTAGGAAGTCTTTCACCTTTCTTTAGGGCTCTAATATACTCTTTACCTAATTTATTTTCAGCATCTTCTTTAGAAATATAGTATTTGTTTAATATTGCTTGTACTCTGTCAACAGACTCAACTAATTTTTCTGAACATCCTTCTTCAACAGGAGCTTCTTCACCAGCTAAAATAGTTTCAGCTTTATCTTCTCCTTGAGAAATAAGTTCTTTAACATTTTCATCTGCTAACTCAACTGCTTTATTAAGCATTCCAATAATAATTGTATCTTCATCAATAATTGAATTAATTATTGCAATAATTTCTTCATTATTAGCTGGCTTTTCATAGTCTAATGTAGCTATAATTGATTTACAATTATCTATAGCTGCGAACTTAGCTTGAATAACTTCATTTAACATTGAAGTAACAGCGTTAGATAAAATTACTTCATTAGGTACTGGCATATCTTCAACAGGTTCTAATGGAGCATCTAACATTACATCAGGTAAGTCTGCTGAAACTTTCTCAGCTTCTACCTCAGGTTCTTCTAAGAAGTCCTCACTAAGAATTAACTTTTCAGTAATTAATTTAATTTTATCCATACCATACAACTCTCCTGTTTATACTACTCCTGTCATCCCACCAACAGCTACTTCAACATCGTCTGCATTTACTTCAGCGTCTACTTCAGCATCTACATTTACAAGTCCTATATTAGTGTCTTCTTCTAAATCTTCATCATCTTCTTCATTGTCAGAATCTTCTAATTCAAGGCCAATCATTTCTCTTACCCAATCTTGTTCAAACCATAATAAATCATTTAATTCAGTCATTGTTAAACCATCAGGATAAATGTCTTCTAAAATAAATTCTAATTCATCTAATTTATCAGCATTTACAATTTCTTCATAGAAATCAACAGCACCAGACCAAGGTGTATAATCACTAATGTCAGAAATAAGTTTTAAAGATTCTTCAATTGAAGGTTTTTCTTGTTTCTTGTCTTCTACAGGTAATTCTTTTTTAGGTTCTTCAACACCTGCAAAAGCTTTATTTTCATCTGGATTATGTTTAATTGAATCTTCTTCTTTACTTTCAACAAGTGTGTTATGAGTAAGTACTGTATATCTGTAACCTTCTGTTTTACTTCTATTGATTGTGTACTTAACATTATTTGCCTTAAGAATTTCAGTTAGTTTACCTAATTCTCTTCTACCAAGTACTTCAAATACATATGCTTTATTTTCAACAGTATATTTAAAGTTTTCTTTTCCTAGTCTTTCTTCTAATGTAATTGATTCTTCTAACTCTTCTTGAGCATCTGCAAATAAACTATTAACTATTGCATCAAGATATTTACCTCTAGCACTAGCACAAGCTTTTACTACATTAGCACTTCCATCAGCTTCGCACCATTCAGGTTTATAACCTTTTGTTTTAATTCTTTGACATAAATTATCTTCAACTTCCATAATTAAGTTTTCTACTTCTTCTAGAACTGCTACTTTTAGTTGTGCTAATTCTTCTTTACTTAATTTTTCATTTAAGTCTTTAATGTCAGGTGTTCTTTCTTTGATAACTTTATCAAAGTTTGCTCTTGACTCTTCAGATACTTTATTTAATTCTTCGTCTCCAAAATCAAATAAACGTTTTGGTTTAGACTCTTTTGCCTCATTAATTCTTGTAGGCACTACTCTTTTAAGTTTCATACTTTTTATTTAACTCCTTTATTTTATTTATCTTTTGGTTTGAGATTAGATATAACTCAAGCTTATCAATTAATTTAGCAATCTTTTTATATAGTAACATTTAAATAATAAAAAAATTAAGGGTATTTCACCTTAATTTATTGTAATTTAAACTCTTTATTTTATAAATATGGATAGGTGTAATTAGGATAGAATTTTTGAATATCTTCAACGCTATCAGATTCCCCTAAATCATAAGGCTCTTTAAGCTCTAAAACTGCGTCAGGATGCGTTATTTGGTCATTGGGGTGTAATAATATTTGGTAAGTATAAAACCTGTATTCTAGCAAGGATTCCAAGCTCCAGACAATGTTTCCTACATAGATTGACTCTTTAATATTTTCATCTCTTTCTAAAGACCACTGAGGCAACTCATTTTGAATAGCTTCAACAATTGCTTCTGGAATCCAAGATGCACAAGGAACTAGAGTTCTAATTCCATTTGAATATTTAATTAAAATTACTTTTGAAAGTCCTAAATGATTACTCATACCCTAACCACTTAATTGAATAAAATAGTAAATGCATTGTAATATATTCACTCATTGAGAATACTCCTTTAATGCTAAAGGTTTTTGGAGAATTAAAATATATTTTAATCTCATTATCTCTTTCTTTATGCTCAAGAAATAAATGTTTATCTGGAACATATGTTATTTTATAATTCATTTCTTCAAATCTTTGTATAGCCTCTTGAAACTCTTCTTTTAACAATGTGAAGCCTCCATAACTGTAACCATTTCTTCTTGAGTAAAATCATTATTCATTACTATGTCAGGAGCGTACTCTTTAATAATATCAAACGCATTTGCTTTCAGTTTTATAACATCTTCTACAGAAGATTGTTGCTCTTTTTCTGTGATTTTATTTAAACGTTCATTAATTTCAGTTAATATTTTATAGGCTGCATTACCAGCACTTTTAGCACTATGACGATAATCAGTTCGCCACTTAGCACACTTAATTAACTCTTCAATTAAAAATGATAGCATATTATCCCAAAGACCTAAATTATACTCAACTAAAGTATCTAGATAGCTATCACAATGAACATCAATACTTCCAATACCTAAATAATCACTTACTAAAAGTTTCTTAAGATATTCTTGTTTATCCATTTGACACCTCATTGTTAATTGACATCAAATCAATAAGTCTACTAAACTCAGGTGTATATGCAGGTACTACATCACTAACAGTCTTATGATGAAATTTAGATGCATTTATATATTCTTGGCTAAAATCTTCAATATCTAATTTCATTTCCTCTACACCCTCAACTCTAGAGAATAAAGATTTACCTTTTTTAATCCAAGGCTGGTCAAAGACATCATAAACAATTGTATTGTCTGGTAATTGACTTAACTCTTCAACAGTCTCGAAATAAAATCTTTCAATTATTGTTTTAATAAATTTCATTAATGTCTCCCCTTTACTCTAATGGCATCAATTTATTATTTAATAAATCTTCTACAGCATAAAGATGATACTCAAGAGACTTAAATAAATAATTAAATTCACAAAAATCAACTTTATCGTGTTCTCTTGGTACTTCCCATCCATCACCTTTAGGGTCTCCTTTAGTTGGCTTACTTCTAAATAAATATAAAGCTCCATTAGAACCTCTTGCAATATATGGATGATATTTAGTTAATGCTGATAAAATAGTTCTTTCAACATCATTTAAAAACACAATCTCTTTCTCAAAAACTACTTCTTCACATCTATAATCTTTATACACCTTAAAAATTTCAGAATCAAGAAGTGTACTAACTGTTACCACTCCTGTCATACTTAAAAATTCAACTTGACTTCTCGGTGTAGATGTTTTAGATGAGAATGTATCCATTGTAGTAAAAAAGTTATGTGAAGTAAGTGACTTGTCAATACAAAAATAACGTTTCACTTTTCCATTAATGAATGCATCTACTGCCATTCCCGGACATAAATTGTTTAAATTAAATTCAATTTTTTTCATATAAATACCTCCAAATATTTTACATTATTAAAATTTATATCTTTTATATTCGTGAATTAATTCACAATTAAATTCAGTAACTTTTGAGCCATCTTCAAATACTAAATAGTCTACTGTAATGTTCTTTGTGTGAGGAATTTTAAATTCAAATTTTTTAGTAACTCTCTTAAGTTCCCCTACAAATTTTCTACCTTTAACAATTTTTACAAGGTCTCCTTCTTGAATGATTCCTTTAAAGTGATTGTATAATTTCATCACTTCATCAGTAGCTCTAGGAAGATTTGCAACTTCATCATATGTCATTTCATACCAAGGGTCATCACAGTCATAAACCCTTTGTTCAAACTCTTCCATAGTTAAAGGATTAAATGCTGTAACAATAGTTAATGAAAAACCTCTTGTTCTAACAATGTAAAAATCTGTTAAATCATTGTGTCCTAAATCAGTGTAATTTTTCATATTAATGCCTCCAAAATTAACTTGCACTAATATTATACCACAAATGTAAAAATTTGTCAATTAAAATGATACAGAAATATGAAAAATTTTCTAAATTAAATCACTTCTTCAAGAATATAATTTAATTTATATAATAAAGTTATTAACTCATACTTATGTTCACTTGCAACAAAATCAATATTAATTATACGCGATTGATTAATATACATAAAACTTCTATAAGAATCATTATTAACATCTTTGTTGAAATCAAAGTAATAAGCATCTTGCTCTTCGTTGTAAGAGAAGCCAACTGCTTTTAGAATTCTTAAATCATACTTATTACTAATTTTTAACATAGTTAATAACCTCTACATCTTTATCTAAGATATCTAATACTTTATTAAGTACCTTTTGTTCTTCATATGTAATTGAACGTTGATTTTGCATATCTATAGATTCACATAAATATACTCTTTCTTTGTATGATATAACAATTTGTTTTCTTTGAAATGAATGTTGAAATGTTATATATTTTTCTCCGATGGTATATGTAAAACCTAAGCGTTTCATTTGTTTAAAAGCTTTATTAATCTCTTTTATAAGCTGTGATTGATTTTGCCAACCATTCATTATACAAAATTTTTTGTATTGTTTAGGGAACTTGTTTAATATATTATCAACAATGTATACATTAGCTTGAGAAGGAGATACAGGGTTTACAATGTAAAAATCTTCACCTAAAAAGAAATCTTTTAAAATATCTAAAGCCTCTTTATCTGTAATCCCTTTTGGAAATATATTCTTTTCTCCATCTATCATTTCATATTGAATAAAATCTGGTCTAACTTTCATATTAATTCTCCTTATTAAAATATATCATCATAATATTATACAACTTTAAAATAAAAAATGCACTTATTTATTAGTGCATTTATTTCTATAAATCTAATATTTCAAATGTTCTTGCAGCTGCATTTATTTCATCAACATATAGTGGACAAGTAGGTACACTTATATCAGGAGCTTTTTTCTCATAAAATTTAGTTAATTTTTTATGTTTAGTGTCAATTAAAATCATACAAGAATAAACTACGAAACTCTTAGTTAATACTAATTCTTCTTCAATAAAATCGCCTGTATAACCAATTTGTTCCCATACTTCAATAATCATAGATTCTTTTGAACTATTCATAAACAACATTTAACTCCTTTATGTCAATTTCAATAACTACACACTTACCTTCTTGTTTTAAATAATTGAAGCGTCTGTTTTCTCCATCGCAAGAATTACTAGCTGTTTGTAAATTACGAAAGATAGATGCTTGATTAAAATATTTACCCCATTTGTTTTGCCCTTTACCTCTATAGTAAAGACCACTAACTATGTCTTTTATAATATAGTATTTCATTACATTTTACCCTAATTCAACATCTGGGATTGTTGCAAATACTCTAATTTCCCAATGATAAGGGTCAGTATTACTAGGCTCTAATTGTTCTACTAAATAAACAATTTCTGCACCTGTATAAATATAATGCATTTTATATTCCTTTGGAGCTGTTTGAATAATTACTGCCAATTCAGTTTCAGTACTATCTTTAATTGATAAGTAACCCTCTACTTGAAGCAACATTGCATCACTTCTTAAGTTAATAACTGAGATTCTTCTATAAGTTTCAAAATTATCACTTTGTTGTGATATATTATATTGTATATTATCTGCTTTATTACAACCTGTTAATAGACATAAACTTAACACTAATACTAAAACTACACTAAATATTCTTTTTTTCATTTAACATTTTTACCTTTCTTTTTCTTTTATATGTATAAGTATCTTCTTCTAAATAAGCTACAACTTTAGGTATCTCTATTTTACAATTCTTAATATCATTACTAGTTTGCTCTACACCACCTAGTAAAATAAAAATAAGAGTAACTACAACTAAACTAATAAATCTTTTAACTAAAACCATTACTGCATTTATTTCCTTTCATATATTAATGCTTATTATTCATCAACTCTTCTGTCTGTAATACTTACACTTGTACCATACTTTTGCATCTCAACTGTATGATTAGCAAGTGGTACAGGTTCATTTGAATTGAAATCAATAGTATGTTTAGGATGTAATGTATTACTTCCAATACAGCCATTTTGTGGTGAACTTATATCTAGAATTGCACCACATTTTGTACAATAACTAATAACATATATTTGCGAATACCCTCCAACATCTACACGATGAGAAGTTGTTATTGCAACGTTATGAGTACACAAATTTAAATTTGGTTTATATTGAATACTATTCACTCTTCTTACCTCCTCGTTTTACTTTTTCAAATAATTCTGCATCTAATAAATTTTTAACCCATCTTCTAGGACAACGGCGTAATTTTTGCTCTATTATTACTCCAGAAACAGGCTCAATAAGTACATCTAATCTTTTTATTTTATTGTCATCTTCTAAGTCGACTATCATAAAAGAAGTATATAAGAGTGTTCCATCACAAGTCCAATATCTTTGTATTCTTCTAGAAAAGAAATGTTTAGTTTGCTTTTCTTCATTAAAATGACATTCTTCTAATTTTTTGAGGGATATAGAATCCTTTAGTTTGTACAACTTGAATCACCTACTATTCTTTATATTGTTTATAATATTAATATCTACGCTTATAGGGATAAGCATCTTTAATACATCTTCTTTTGTCAATATCTTTACATTTGCTGGATGAAGTTGAGAGAATGTGAAACTACTAGAGAAATAAACATCTGCATTAACTTCTAGCCAATATGAATCATTTAAATAAGGATAATTAGGGAACATCAAACTATATCTTATTATTCCTTTATCTTTACTAATTTTTAATTTAATGTCTACATCTTTAATTAACTCAGAAAGTGTTCTATTAATAAATCTTGTTAATTGATGTTGAGTTGAAATTTTAAATTTTGAATTAATCATTTAAACACTTCTATCCATTCTTTGTCTACTTCATTGTTTTGATAATTTTGTGAATTAGGTCGTGTTCTTTCATATTGAAACAAATCCCTGTTCCAAACATATCACAAATACAATATTCTTTAGTTTCCTTATATATTCTTATAAATCTTGAGTCATCATCAAAATAAATACAATCATCATCTTCAATATAAAAATAACCTGCTTCTTTCCATTCTTTTATAGCTTGTTCAAAGGTTAGGTTTAGTGAGTCTATTGCAGTATACACTCTTTCATTATATGTTATAACATTTGGTTCAATTGTGATATGACCATATTTATGAAGATTTAATTCAACGTGATTTCGTTTAAAATCCACAATTTCTTGTTGGTCTATAAGTGATGCTTCTACACCTCGTGAATTTAATTTGTAATATCTGTAATTTTTTAAAGGATATTTTTTACAAGAAACACATTTTACTGTAAGTTGTTCTGTTGACTTATTCATCTTCATCACTCCAACTTAACTTTTGTCCACAATTTGGACAGAAATTAGCATAATCTTTTTCAACACTACTAAAATTACATACAGGACAATAGTGAATAAATGTTTTATCGCATTCTCCGTTATGACAATTATAATAAAGTCTTTTACTTATAGGCTTCTTCGGTGTTTCTTTATCCAGTAATTTACTGTTAAAATCATATAATTCTTGTAATTTTACACCATTTAAATCAGCACTTTCCGTAGGTTCATTGTTGAAGTAAACTTTTTGCAACTCATCATACTTACTTGATTTGTCTACAGCTTCTTCTAAAATTTCAAATTCATCACGATAATCAATACCATAATCTTCGTAGATTACAGTTAAATAATGAAGTATATCTTTACAAGCTTCTTGATATTTATTCAATCACACCACTCCAATCTAAATGTTGACCGCAATGAGGACAATAATTTTGATTAACTTCAACTGTACCATTACAACTTGGACAACGCCAACTACCTAACCATTCACAATCATCATACACTATAAAATCAGGTTTCTTTGGGGTTTCTTTACGAACTAACCAATTAAACACACTTAATGCTTCTTTTAAATCATTCAATTAAATCACTCCAATCTAACTTAACTGCACAATAAGGACACACTTTATATGATGGAATAACTCCACCACCACACTTAGGGCATCTAGTTGATGGCTTAGCTACATCCCATATTACAGGCTTTAATGCAATTTGTTGAAAGTCTTTTAAAACTTTGTTCACTATATTATACTCTTTGTCAGTTAAAAATCTGCAAGTTGTAAGCAAATATTCACCTGTTTCTGAGCATTTAAGTTCTATTACATCCTTAAGAGTATCAATAGTTAAAGCCAATTCTTCATAACTTTCAAAAAGTTTTTGTATATCCTCAACGTAATCTTCATAGTATGTTTCTCTAGGGTACAGCTCATTTGGCTTTTTTGATTCACATAGAAGTTCAATTATAATGTTTTCTAGTTTATGTAATGCTTCTCTATAATCACTCATCTTGCATCACTCCAGTCTATTAATTGACCACATTTAGGACAATATCTATTGTCAAAACTTAATCTTCTGCCACATTTACAATTATATTCTATTATTGGTTCAAAAGGATTGTCAATTATTCTCCCTTTAATTGGTTCAGCTGGGATAGATTTAACTACTAATTCTTTGATAGAATCTAATGCTACTTCAACTTCAGTAATTTCTTCAAAATCACTATGATTAGAAAAATACGTTTTATTAGCTACTAATTCTTTAATAAGATTAAATGCATCTATTTTATTCATTCTTATGCCTCTTTACTAATGCTTTCATAATTGTTTGAACTTGATAATAGTCTACTACATTTATTTTAATCACTGTATTATCAGAAGTTTTAGTTGTTGTTTCTTTTGCTAAAACATATGATTCAGTATTATATATTTCCATTTTGTGTTTGCAAACGTCCCACGCTTCAAGTATTTCTACTAACTTGTCAATAGAATCAATTTTAAAATGTTCCATTACATCTTCTAATTTACCTAATTTGCAATATGCTTTAACTTTATTAACTTTAGGTACTGTATAAATAAAAGTGTCTGATTTACCTCTACCTTCATCTCTTAATATTACATTTTCTAAAGTAGTTATTCTATTCTTCATTTTTAAGTGCCTCTACAATTTCAGATAGTCTATTAAACAACTTAATAAAGTCAAGTGCATTAATATTGTCTAGTTTAATTGCACTACCTTCATTGCTGTTGTATCTTATTCCTGTACAATTATTTTTAATAAGTTCTACTATTTCTAGTTCTCTTCTGACTTGTTGAAGTTGTTTTATTCTCTCTTTAGATTTTTCAACTATTCTTAAGTCATAATAAAATGTATCAATAGACTTATTATGTTTTTCTATTTGTTGGTCAATAAATTCTAAAGTACTCATTTTATTCCACCTACATTAAGAGTTAAGAATTCAGATAAGCCTGATAAGTCTTTTAATTCAGCAACAATCTTCCCAACTTTCCAAGATTGGTCTTCATAAACGCCACCATCATACCAACTAATTAAAACGTGACATACACAATATAAATCATTATCTATAGTTTTATAATATTCAGTATCTTCTCCTGTGTTAGGATTAAAGTCAGAGAAATCATCAGTATCAACAACGTGATAAGGATAAACAGCATTAGGTTCATCACTTTTAACAATAACATATCTTAAAGTTTTTAATTTATCTTGCATATTAATTCTCCATATAATTTGTAGATTTATGTATCATTGCTAGTTCAGGATTATTGTGCTTAGTAGATAATGTGACTAAGTAACCCCAATTTTTACCGGCTTCAAGTTCTTCTTTTTCAAAGTACTTTAAAGCACATTTTTTGTTTTTATATTCTTTTGTTCTTTTATGGGAAGTTCCATCTCTATCCCACCAAATTGTAGCTATAATATATTTATGCATTAAACCATCCTTGAAACTCTAGTACTTTATTTAATCTTTTTATGTCATCAGGCATAAGGTCAACAACATCTTTTTCTAGAATATTGTGATTAAAGTCTTCAATAGTAATATACTTGTTAGGTGTTAACTCAATAATTATTTCAGTTTCGTGACCTGTGAACTTATTATATTTAGAAAATTTAAGGCGTTCAACAGTAACATACATTAACATACGTTCATATGTCCACCCATTTTCTTCCCAATCTTTAACAATTTCTTGCCATTGAATTTCTTTTTTCAAGTCAGCAATTTCAATTTCAAGTCTTGAAGCAGTTTCTCTGTCTTCTTCCTCTTCATCAGGATAAGAATAAGTATCATTAGAGTAATACTCATCATAATTTAAATCTAACTCAATGTTATAAAGTAAATCTGATTTTCTTTCTAATTCTTCTTTTAATTCTTTTATCTTTTGTTCTCTTGCTTTTATCTTTTCTGCTAATGTCTTCATTGATACTAGTTTCCTTTCTTTACATTTAAAACCTTAAATGTTAGTCTTCTATATAACCACAGAATCTATTTTTTTGGTATTCAATTTCTTCTAGGATTTCGTGAACAGGATTTAATAACGCTTCATACTTTTCTTGCACAATCTCTAAAGCACGCTGTTCAATTAATGAGTTCCATTGAGTTGCAAAACTATTAACAAAATTATTAAAGTCTAAATCTACTCCGTTAACAGTAAATACTACTTCATCTAATGGGTCACCATTTTCATCTTTAAATTCTGGATTTCTAGCATCAATAAATGCTTGAGTCAAATCAATGTTATTTCCAATAGTATTTAAAATTGCAACTTTGGCATTATTATTTCTATATAAATTTACTTTCATAGTGTTATTATTTCCTTTCTTTTATTATAGGATTACATAAAATCATTTTTAAAACTATGTACAATAGACTTAATCTTTAACATACAATACTCATACTTATCAGGATATCGAGTAAGAGATGGGTTTCTATGTTTAACTTCATTAATCTTATTAGAAAGTTCTGATTGAATATAATCATAGTTATCATATCTATTTACAATTTGAAGAGTATCTGTAATAACTTGATTCATCACTACATATCTCTCTTCATTTTGATATTTAATTTTTAAATTATTTAGTGCTTCGAGTAGATTTCTTTTCATCTTTTAATGCATCTCCAAAAGCTATTTCTCTAAAATAAGTGTGTTCATAGGGTTCTTCTAAAGATACATCATAATCTAAATCTAAGTCTATAGTTTCTCCATAGAAGATAAAACATTGAATTGCTTCTGATAGATTAATTGAATTTTCACTTAGATAAGGTAACATTACACTTTCAATATCATTATCAAAATCCCACTGAATAATTTCTTCATTTACTTTTTCAAATTCTGCTAATAATTTTCTAGCTTTAAGAATTTTCTTTTTAATGTGTTCAGGTATACGCATTTAGCTATCCTCCTATTTTTGCACATAAATTGCACATAAAATTATACAACTACATAAATTAAAATTTACTCAAAGGATAAACGTTTTCCACATTTAGAACAAAAATTCTCAGAACCATTTAAATGTTGACCACATTCACATATATAATGTTCATCACAATTTTCATTAGTATAACCATCAGGATAACAATGATGACAAAAATTATACCCACAAATTTCACACATAGGTCCATTATGATAATCATCACTATAACCAAAAGTATCTATGTCACCTGACTCGTCTACTTTCCATTTATGAAGTTTGGTTTTCTTTGGTGTATATGAAGTAATCATTTCATCATACTTTACTGCTTTCTCACAAGCGTTCACTAAAACATCTGTAGGGGCATCATTGTACTCATTAATATATCTATAAATCATTTCTGCTGAATTCATAAATGCATCACTGTCGTGATAATCTAACTTAGATTTGTTTTCAACTAAAAATGCCTCTATGTAAACTAAGTGTTGCATCTTTACTTTCAATGCTTCAAAGTATTTATTACTTGGAATTAAATCCATATATTGTTTTGCATCCATAAACTATCTCCAATTATCAAATAGTTTTAAAGCTTTCACAGTTCTATCAATTAATCTATGTAACCAGTGATTAACTGTTGAATAACTAGGAGAATAATACTCTTTTACAACATAGAATTTGCTAAATGTATCAAATCTAACAACTGTATCTTGAACTTCATCTGCAAATACAACCCAATTATCTTTTACTGTGCAACGGAATCCGTTGTTGTTCCATTCTTTAATAACATCTTCAAATGAAGGAATTGACTCTTCTAAGTCTTCTCTTATAATTTTAACAAGCTCATCAACTTGTTTATTAAATGCACTATCAATAGATTTTTCTCTTGGAATAAAACTAATTAATTTATTTAATGCTTCTTTACTGCTCATCATTTACCTCCTCAAGTTCAACATACCCGCTCCAGTCTAATTTTTGACCACAAGTAGGGCAGTAGTTATAATGTTCTTCATAATATACTTCAAAATATCTGCCACATTCAGGACATATTGCTGTATCATATACCATATAGCCATCAGCATATCCATCGCCTTCGTATGAAAGAGTTTTTGGTTCTGCTTTGTCTAATATCTTTTGAAATTCAGCTGAATTAGGATGCATTGGAAGAGAAATGTACTTTTCTTCACCAGATTCAGTTAAGATTTTACAACAAGTACAACCATCAATTATAAATAAATCTAAATGCAATTCTTCTTTATTATTCATTAGTGATTTTACCCTCCTCTAATTCTTTTAAAGAAAGTAATTCAACTAACAATTGATGTTCTTTAAAATCAAGATATGCTGGAAATTTGTCAAAACTTACAACTTTATACATTGAATATGCTCTATTTACAACTAAAATACTGATATGATATTCAATAGAATCAGATTGTGAAGAAGTTTGCTTTAAATGAATTGAAATATTATCTGCGTACTCTAATTTCCACCCTAAATCTAAAAATTTATATAAAACATTTCTCACATTTTCTTTTAAGTTATCTAAATCATTTTCAAAAAATACTTTCTCTACTGCATTACAGCCAAAAGTATTAGTTACTTTAAAGCCACCTGGAATTGATTCTACTTTCCACTCACCTACTAAATTAGTATCAAAGTCTTTAAATAACTCTTCTACATTTGAAGTTGTTTTACATTTACTGATTTCTTCCCAACAAGTTGTTACGTGATTAATCTTCTTCATATTTTATACCTCCAAATAAATTTCACACTAATATTATACCACTATTAGCAAAATTTGTCAATTAGTTTGATAATAAATTTGTAAAAATTTTCCAATTTATTTGTTCCAATTAAGTTTTTGACCACATTGTTGGCAATGCTCAATATACTTAACTTCAAAATAATCATCAGGCTCATTACATAAAACTTTTGCATACCCTAAAAGTTCTCCACAATTAGGACAATGATATGTGTCTATAGTACGAGTAAATAAATTATTATTAGAATCAGTCTCATATGTTACAAAAGAAACCACAACGTTCCGAGCAGTTTCTTTCTTTACTAATTCATATAATATATCTAATTCATTTGTAATTTCTTTTCTATAGATTCCATACTTAGCATCACTACAACATCTTGCAACTGTATCAAATGCTGTCTCATACTTACTCATCTTCTTTGACCTCTTCTACATCAATACAATATTTCATTATATGTTCTGCATCTTCTCGAAGTAGTTCTCTTGCTTCATCTTCATCTTCTGCAATCACTGTATTCTCATAATAAACTGATACTATATATTTAGGCACGATTAAATCCCTCCTTAGCAATTTTATATGCTTTAACTGTTCTTGAAATAAGTTGATGCTCTTCATAAGTATAAGTACCACTAATGTCAACACATAACTTATCATTGTCATTGTATTTAATATGAATAGATGAATTAGATTCATTACAAATATAAATTCCGTTAGAATTATCGACATTGTATTTTCTATCTTTCCATTCTTGAACACAATGAATAAGAGAAGGTTCAACTAATAAACTTCTCAACTTATCTTTATTTCTTTTAGTTAAACCTAATTGCCACAATCTAAAACAAATACTATCTAACACATTCATTTCATCAGGAGATGTTTCAATGTTTGTAGCTTCTATTATATAATCTTTTGTTTCCTTGATTATTTCAAATCTATCATCATTACACATTGCGTTCAATTTCTTCACCCCAATCTATCCACACTAATCTATAACCACAATGTGGACAAAAGTTATTTTTAGCTCCAGCTATATTACCATTTGGAAATATTAAAACTTGTTCTCGTTTACAATTTGGACAATCATAAGCTGTATATTCACCTACTACTGCATCTGTTTCTTGTCTTTCAATAGGTAAATTTATAAATTCTTCTTCCTGCTTACTTGCTTTATCTACAGCTTCACATAAAACATCATAATAATGTCTTGCAAGCATACCTAAATGTTGTTCATCATAAATTTTCCAGTAATATTCTAATGCTTCTTTAAAGTCTTTTTCTGAGTATCTATACATTATGATTCTCCTTTATATCTTCTTGTAAAAACCAAGACTTACCATAATTACTTAATGGTTGTCTTAAAGCAAAGTGTCCATCTAGTTGCTTACTATACCAAATTAATTTTTCTTTTAAATCAACTTTAATTGGACTCCAACATTGAATTTGCTCATAAAATTTAACATAAATCTTGTTTTCATTGATTGCTTCAAGGACAACATCTAAAGGGCAATCACGTTCTTCTGTAATATCCCAATACTTTAGAGCTATTTCTTCAATAACTTTATCATTATCATTTCTGCAACAACTTAATATTTTGTCTAATTCTTCAACACTATCAATGTTGTATTTTTCAAGTATGTCTTCAAGTTCACCTAGTTTGTTAATTACAGGGATAAGTGTTGTACCTTTATAACTATATATTAATGAACTATCCCATAAATACTTTTCTTGTCCTTCAATCTTCTTTGTTAATCTATTCACAGCAGTCTTCTCCTTCATCTTCATCTTCTTTCAAGTCATTAATTAACCAAGCAACACTGTGAATCTTATCCCTAATTTCTTCTTCATTATACCCGTTATTAATATGTTCTAATATATCAACTAGTTCAAATAATATGTCTTTAATTTTGCTCATATTGTACCTTTCTTAAATACTTAAGATTAAAAGTCTGCATCAATATATTTAATAACTTTTTTAATTAATTTAATTACATCATCTATTAAATCATCAGAATCTTTTTCATCATAAGATAAAACTCTATCAATATTAAGTCTATAATTATCTAAATCTTCACCTGAAAATTCATAGTAATCTTTAGATTTATAAACTCTAACATTCCAACCTGTATTTGATGTAACACTAAGAATTGGATGTACTCTTACACTAGTTGGAGAAACATATTCATCATATAAAATTTCTAACGAGCAAAAATTAGTTTTACCTACTCCAAAATCATATCCTTTCTTAAATACAATTCTGAATCTGTTGTCAGTAATATTTGCTTCTAACTTTTCTTTAATTCCAAGCAATGTTGTCCAAGCACATTGTCTGTCATTCATTGCATCAAAATGAGACTTAGCTAATCCTTTATAATGCTCAACATATTGAATTGAAGCTGATTCTTTTCCAACCAAAGTGCTATTAGACATCGTGAAGTCTAGTAAATCTTTAAACTTAAGAAGATTGCAGTATACATCTTCTTTTGAAATATCATTACTATTATAAGCATCTTCAACTAAATAATTTGTTAAACAGCTATCTAAACTTTTAATCTCACGTAAAAGAGTTTTAAAAATATATTGAATTGAATAAGGAGGCTCTTGAAAAAGATACTCCTCAAATTTTTTCGTTTCTAAGTTATTCATCTTCTAAAAGACCTCCACAAATTAATTCTGCTTTTAATTCACTGATATCTACAGTCTTTAAAACCATATCAGCAATGCCAATATCATCCAAATCATTACCTATATACTCATCATACTCTTTATCATAATAAGAATAATAAGTACATTCATATGCCTTAACTAAATGATGACTTCTTAAATATTCAAGTATATCTGAATCACTCCAAATACCTGCTTTATCTAATAAGTCTCTTGCTTCTTCTCCAAATGATGTTGAATCTAATTTGTCTAACATTTCTAATGCTTCATCAATAAGTTTGCCCATTTATACCTCCTATTGCTTTAACCATTTCTTCATAAACTCATTACCAAAATGATTCTCTATTTCATCATATACAATATTTTCTCCTCTTCTATTAGGAGTATAGTCTTTCATCTTTTCATAAAAGAATTCTCCTATTTGAATATGAAGAGGGATTTTAGTGTTTACAATATCATCTTTATAATGTTCAATTTGTGATGTATGATTTTTACAATTACCATCCCCTGCATTTAGAGGACAATTATTGCATCCATAACTATTATACACCCTGCAGATTAAATTAATGTCATCTCTGGTTAACTCTTTAACAAATTTATCCATTTTTAATCATCTCTTTCATTAGAGTATAAAACTCATTATAGTTAGGTTCATAAACTTCTTTGCCGTTGTGATACTTAGGATGAAGTTCACTAACTTCTTCATCTGCTAATTTAATCTCACATAGTCCTGAAGCTAAATGCATATGTGAAGTTAAAAACTCAATCACTTTTTTAAGCTTTCTATTCTCATTAATTAGTTCAACATTTCTTTTTATAATAAAATCATCACTCTTATCTTCACTACGATTAATTAAAGTCTGTAATTTACTAGGAGCTAAATATTGACAACAAGTTTTATCTTCGCACCATCTTTGTCTGTCACAATTCATACAATAAGAATTTTCTGTCATCTCATCTAAATATTTTTGATACTTACTCATACTCATCTTTTAATTCCTCCCACGCTTTTAAAGTTTTTGTTAATAAACATTGAACTTCAAATGGGATTGATGCATAAGTTAATCCACTAAAGTTTGAAATGTCACACAATAAAGAATGTTTATTAATTATTATAAATACATCACTTACTTTATTACCAATTACTATTGTCACTTCTTCTACAACAACTTGATAACCTTTCTTTTTCCACTCTTCAACACATTGTTCAAATGTAAGTTGTTCTTGTTGGTCTATAAGTTTTTGAAGTGTTTTTAATTCATCAAAAACTTTAGGGTTTAAATATTCATCGTAATTAGCGTGACTACAATAAAAACGAATATTATCTAATGTTTCTTTTAATCTTTTGTTACTTGTCATCAATATTCTCCCTTAATTAATTTTTTATTGTTTTTGTACCAATTAATAAAATCTTTTTCACCACGAATAGATAATTGAGTTAATAAAAATTCAATTAGTACATCTGTATCTTTATGTATTATTCGCTTTTTACAATTCTTAATATAATAATCATACGAGTCAGATGGTTTCCAATTTTTATTATACGCCTGTCCTGCGCCAACAAAATCGCAGAACATTTCTATAACATAGTTATAAGGCATTTTAACTGCTGTTCTTCTTTCAATAGAATCAGTCCAATATTCAGGATGATGCTTGTTTCTATTTCTATGTTTAAACCAAGATGAACTATAGCCCACTTCATCACGCATTGTATCGTGAGGACTACGAGTCCCAGTATAATATCTAAATATGCTTAGCTCTGATAAAGAATATTTAGATAAATCGTGCAGTAATCCCTGCAAAGGAATACCCATTTTAAAACACCACTTTCTAACAACTCTTCTATGTTTTCTAATGGTTTTTAAATGTGCAAATAATTTTTCCTTAGTTTTCACTTTGTGCTCTCCAATCCAAATGTTGACCACAAATTTCACAATAACTTTCTATTCTTGTTCTAACTTGCTTTACAGTCTCATTACAATTAGGGCAAGAATAGAATACATAATGACCTGAAAAATCTGTTTTTAAGATAACAGGTGTTTTAGTTTCTTTCTTATCATAAGCTCTTGCTTTTTTAATAGTAGAGCCAATAGTAAAAATTCTTTGAATAGTATTTATAAATGTAGATGATTTACCCAACTTTAATCACTCCTTTTAATAGATTAACTTCCTCATCAGTTAAATTATAATAATGCTCTTCAGAGTAACCATCATTAATTTCTCTCCAATCATAATTAATGTGGTCAAAATGTAATTCTTTATTACGTAACTCTAGTGCAAATTTTTCAATAAGAATATGGATAGCATTCCACAATTCTCTATTCTCTTGCTTTAATTCACATATAATTTCATTAGCAGCATCTAAATCACATTCATATGCGCCTCTAAAACTATCTAAACAATTAGCACAATATTTTTGAGAGTACCCTACAGCAGGTGCTTGTTTACATAGCTCACACATTTTAGGCATCAAATGCAGCCTCTACTTCAGGTGTTTTATCTGCTTGATTTAAGCGAGGTTTAGGCCCTACTTCAGTTTTAATGTAATCGCCTACGAAGTCTTGTTTATACACAAAGATAAAATCATTTTCTTCATCAAACTTATAAAATTCAATTTCTGGTTCAAAGTAACCTTCATAACAACTAAAGCCTGAATCTGTAACTTCAGTCACAGTATGTACAACAAAGAAAGGATTAGTAGCAAAAGGTGAATTTCTTTTTCTTGCCACTAAATCACCAGGAGATAAAAGTTTAAAAATATTATAACTCCAGTCTTCGATAAAATATTTCTTTCTATCTCGAGGGTCTGGACAATCAAGGTGAATGATTCCTCGTTCCAAATCAATTCTTACATCATAAATAAGCCACTCTAACGGTAAATTATTACCATTTATAATTCTTTTATCACTTAGTAAATAATACATACATTTATCCTCCTTAATTATATTATTATCAACTAACAAGTTAAATTCATATTCAACGAATTTATTAAATTCCTCCATAGCAGTGCTATAACCAGGATGTGTAGGGTATGAAGCTACTCTTGAATCTTTGTAAAGAAAGATGTGCCCTACAGTAATATATTTAACAAACATTCCTTCAATAGTTTTTGATTTAATTTGTTTATGATATGCTTGTATGAAATTATCAAAATCATATCCAAATTCAACTACTTTATCTAACTGAGCAGGATTTACTACTTTATACAATTGTCTACCTCCATAGTTAATGTTTCATAATGACAATAACAAGTCATAATAGGAACATTATTTTTCTTTACTACATACTTATTAAAAGTCTTCTTCACATCTGTTTCAGAACAAATATGAATATGTTTAGATGCTAAGTGTTCTTTAATCTTATCATCATCTTCAAGTGATTCTTTATACTTTAATTTTTTCTTTAGTACATCATTAAAGAACCATTCATCTACTGCATTACATAACGCTTCTAGTGTTTCAAATTTCATTTGTAATTACCTCCAATAATATAATCACTCGCTTATATTATACTACTATTTAATTTATTTGTCAATTAAAATGTACTAAATATTTCCAATTTCTACAAAATTTAACAAAAACAAGGCCCACACTCGTAGACCTTGTTAAATATCTAAGAAAAATCCCAGTTAGGAGTTAAGTCATAAGTCCCGTCAGTGTTGATGTAAACTGTAATCATAGGACTAAACCCTTTCCAAGCTTCATCTGTTCTTGCATCCCACATTGTTGATTTATGTGCAAGAAGCCCATTCTTTCCTCTAATACATTCCATAGATTCAAGATATTCATCATAATTATTATAATGACGAGCAACATTAGAAACTGACAAGTTCTTAGTAACTTCTTCAAGGTCATTAATTGCATCAACACAGTGTTGCTCATAAGCTTCTAACGATTCAAAATCATCATATCTATAAGCTTTTCTTTGTGTAATGCGTTCTAACATTTCTTCTTTGCTAAGAATTTCTTCCTCTTCACTAACAATGTAATAAGCTTCATCATCAAATAATTTAATCCAATCATTTAAACTGTAAATACCTAATGATGGATATATACATAAAGAGAAGTGCCAACCAGCAGATGATTTGCCTATATGTAACCCATCTCTTTGTACAATACATTGATTTAAATCTAAGCCAACTGCTGATTCACCAAGCTCATATTGTTTAACAAGTAAAACTTCAATATAACTTCCTAGTGAATGTTCTGGTAAATTCCACATTGATTCATCTTTCTTTTTTAAATAAAAATTACAGCCCATTTACTTTTCCTCTTTTCCTTTAAATGCTTTTTCTAGTTCAATGACATCTCTCTCATCATACCATCTTCCAAACTGGTTTTGTTTATAGTAAGGATGCTCTGTTAAGAATAGATGTAAAGCATCACAATATTCATCTTCACTTCCTAAGAATTCATAATGATTATCTGGGAATTGATAACAAGTCATTATACTTTGATTTTCATCTACATATTGAAAGCTTCCTCCGTACTCTCTTGAGTGTGGAATTTGAACCCACTCTACAATGATGTAGTTCTCTTCTGTGTAAGTGTGAATATCGTTATAGAAATAAGAATCTTTTAATGATATCTCACATAAAGAATTAATAAATTCAGTTGCTGTTTCAGGTTCTGAGAAACACATTCTATTAATATCTTTCATTTTAGTTTTTCTCCTTGTAATTTAAATAATATTTTTCATAGCACTGTAAATAATGCTCTTTTAATAACTCTTTGTATCGGTCAATATAGCGAGTATCTAAACCACTTTGTCTAAGTTCTTTGTAATGTCTTTCATAGTAAGGTTCACTATCAATAAAGACAGTATCTTTGTTTATAGTATTATCACAAGACATTGTTACAATGATATAAGGATAATATGGAATTAAATCTAAAATATCATTAAAATAAATCTTTCTAATTGAAGTATACCCTCTTTGGTTTATTTCTTCTAAACTCTTATATTCAGTTCCGTAGTAATTATAAGTATAATAAGTAACTTCTCTAAAACCTGATTTACATCTTCTATCTTTTACAACTTCTTTATGCTCAGTCTTACTTAAGATGTGAGGATTATTTCTAATAGCAATCTCAGTATCTATGTTCCATTTTGTTAAATGAATTTTTATCCATTGATACAATGTACCATCAGTTCTCTCTTTAAATATCTTAAAGTTTTCTAACTCATCTTCTGTAGAGTGACGCCCTAAAAATAAATTATCATATAAATCACATTTTCCACTGAATCTACTCATTTGTCATTTCCTCTTCTAACTGTTTTGTTAATTCACCATCTGTATCAAGTTCAGATGTATACCAAAACCAATCATTATACTCAATTGTAAACCATCCACCTGTTTTCATTCTAGCGAAGTACATAGGCTCTTTATTGTCTGTGTCTAAGTTTAGAACTTCTACTTTAATAAAGTAATCAGTTGTTTCCTCAAATATCCAAGGACATTCTTTTGCACTCTCTTTTAAAGCTTCTTTTAAATCTTCACTAGCTTCTGCATAGGAAATATTCGCTAAGACTTTTACTTTAAATTGTCTAGATAATCTAATCTTCCCATCATCATAAGCGTACAAAACTTCTCCTACAATTGGAAGAGGTTTAGGTGCATCATAATCTTGTAAAACAACTGTAAAGTTTCCCATAGTTGTAATAGCCATTATGCTACCACCTTGTTTGCTTTTAGCATATCTCCATATTTACATTTAAATTTAATCATCTTATGTTTACTGTCATATAACTGAATGTCTTTTGGAACTAAAATGATTCCTTCCATTTCGTGTAGTCCATTATTAAGAGTAGACATTGGATGTTTAGAAACAAATTCTTCTGCTTCTTCAAGAGTTCCTTCAAACACAACAGGAACACTAGGTAAATTTAATCTTGATGCAATGTCATTTACAGATTCTCTTTTTAAATCCCATCCATCAATGTTAACATCAAAGACAATAAAGCCACATTCACTGTTTGGTAAGTACTTATCTCCATTGGCTTGAATTTTATACCCATAGCCTTCTCCAAAAATATAAGCTTCTTTCTCACCAAAGATTTGTTCAAAAACATACTCCATCTCTTGAGTTAAGAATGTCTCAGTTAAATATTTAGTAAGATTTTCAGGAAGTTGAGATTTCTCTGTATGACCTTTAAATTCAATTCTATGACCATCCCAATAAATTCTAACATTAGTACCATCAATCTTTTCAGTACCTTGCCAGATAATATCTTTTAAAGTATTAGCCACAGAATTGTAGCCAACAATGTTTCTATATTTTTCATCGAACATAAATACGTTTGGAATCTTTTGATATTCTTTCATAATTTTCAATCTCCTTTACTTTGAAAATAATTCATCACTATATTATACAACTTCATTGTTACAAATGTTCTAAAAATAAAAAATAAATTATTTTTCAAAAATGTGCAGATTCTAAATAGAAAAGTTGTATAATAGATTTATTATATACCGTTCCCCTATATAGAGCATTGGAGTTATATAATATATAATACCAACAACGGAATAAAATACAATAACATTATAATATGTATATAGTATATATACTATAACTAATTTATATAAAGTATATATACTTTATATAATATATAGGCAGATAGAGTCTGAACTCTTTAAACCCTCCCATAATATATCTTAGAAGATAAATAAAAATAAGTACATTTATAGGGCGGGAGGGCCTGGCTGAGCAAGGTATCTGCAATTTAATCTATAACATTCAATCTAAAATGTATTTTAAAGCTCATTTTAAGCTCGTCCTTGAATTTTTACATATTAACTAGATAAATTATAAGGGTTATACTATAAAACGCAAGGATAAGCTTATTTTAAGCTCTAACAATTTCATAACCAGAAGATGTTTCTTCAATAACTAATACATTAACAACTCTATTAAGAGCTGTACAAGCATCAATCGCGATTAAATTATCTCCATAGTAAATTGAGTAATCTTCTTCATATTTTTCTAAATAATGCTCATTGAAATCACTAGTATGCCAATGACCTACAACTAATACTTTGCCATTCTCTTTTTCTTTATCAAATAGACCAGCATCAAATTGTCTATAAGGACATCCCCACCTAGCTTCATCCCATTGACTAGGAGTAGTTGTTTCTCTCCAATTATCAATACTTTCTAAAAGTCTTTCAGGAGCATAAAATGTTTTAGGGTATTGTGATGCTTCTTCATTGTCTTTCAATTGAGTTGGGATAAATGAGTGTGTAAAGATAAATTGACCTAATTCAAAATAATCTTTCCATTCATTGTTTTGTAGCCATCTAGTGATAGTTGAATTGCTAACTTTAGTTTTAATTTTATCCCACACTTCACTAATGTTTGATTGTATGCTATTTATATAATAATAAACTGGTTCCATTAGATACGTGTCAACTTTAGCTATGTTACAGAATGTTCTTACTGTCCCATTTGAGTAGTCATAAGAGTGAGGGAAATTTTTGTTTAGTAGTTCTAAGTATAGTTGTTCGTGATTCCCTTTAATCATTACTCTTCTTCTCTTAGGAACTTTCTTAATAAATCTGTACAACTCTAATGTTTCATTTCCTCTATCGAATAAATCACCATTAACAATTAAGATATGCTCTTCATTATTAATATCAAATCCAGCTTTATCTAGAGCTTCTTTTAGTTCACTATAAAATGAATGAACATCACTTACTACAAAATACTTTTTCATTAGTTTGTTTCCTCCTCACTTTGTGTTGGCATATCCACAATAATTGGGTGTTGAAGTTTTTGTCCACACTCAGGACAAAATTTAAATTGTTTAGATATTACTTCATTATTTTTATGACTCCATTTAAGAGCATTGACAATATCAACCTTACCATTACCAAGAGTAAGCAATACTCTACCACATACAGGACAACATAGTACTGTTGATAACATTTTTTGAGGAACTCCATTGATAACTAAATTGCCTGGAACTTCAACTTCTTTAAAGATAGTTGTTTTTGCTGAATTTGTTACATTTAATTGTTTTAAAATAAAATCTTTTTCCATTAATGTTTCTCCTTATACTATTTAGTTGAAGGTGCTTTCCAGTATCCATAGACACATCTAGTTCCATCTCTAGAGCAATCATATGTGTCATATAATACTCCGTCTTTAACACAGCTGAAGTGCTTAGATAAGTTTAAAATAATATTACCTTCTTTTGGAAGTTCATCTTCTCTGACGTGAACTTGACACCCTGTTCCAATGCCCATACAAGGAACCCAAGTCCAACCTAATTCCTGTTCAATATACTTTTTGGCAATTCTAATATGAATGCCATTTCTAGAATTTGATGTTCCTCTTTCACGTTTACTCTTTCTTGAAGTTTTAGCAATTCTGTTAAGAGCATCATACACTTCTTTATAATCTTTTCCTGTAGCATTACAAATTGCTCTAGTGGCACAATCGCCTACATTAGCAGCTTTAAAATATAAACTTCTTCCTCCATCACAATAAACAAATCTCATAGTTAAATTCCTCCTTATAATATAATACAACTTTTATGCATATTTTCTATCATATCCGTCAATTGCCATTTGATGCTTTTGATGAATAGTAATATTGTGCCAAGACTTTTCTTTAAATGTAACTAGTACCCAATACTCATTGTTTTCATCATATTCAAATACAAAGTAATCATAATCACTTAATGCAATGTTGATGCTTCCATCAGTGTTAATATAAGCTAGAGTATAATTTTTAATTGCTGATTTAATATTATGGATTGTTTTAATATAATCGGGTACAACTACTCCATCATCTCTAACATATCTTTCTTCTACTAGATTAACAAAACTTGTCCTTTTTCTCATTTCATTAATTGCGTGAGGTGAGATACGAAAGTACTTTAACATTTCATTAATAAATTCTTCTGTGACTTCTTGTCCGTGTTTTTGCTTCAATTCACTAGTGCTTATTTTCATATTTAATTTTTCTCCTTCATAACCCGTCAGTAATATTATACCACTTTTGGTAAAATTTGTCAACTAATTTGTTACATAAAAATAAAAAAGATGTAAATAATATTAATTTACATCTTTATTTCATAGTATGGTCTCATAGCAGGAAGTGTTAAAAGGTTGAAAGGATAAGTGCCAGATAACACTTCACTGATGAGAGATTGAATACAACTTCAATCATTTAATTTAGCACTCAAAATAAAACAAAAAAAGAGACTTACAAAAAAGCCTCTTTATAAATAATAAATGTGATGCTCAAGGGCCTAACAGCTGACTTACCCCACTTTGTATCCTTGAGTAGATTAATCACTTCTACCTTCATACATAAGTACTGACACTACCTAGTATACTTACGTGTCCAGATTATATTGCATCATTATGTTTTTTAGAACTTTAGTCTGAACAGGCGATTACTCCTGCCATAGCCAGCAACACCACGAGGAGGTAGTTCTAGTTGCCATAAAGATAATCTATAACCATACTTCGATTATCATAAAGTTTTTACATCTAGATATTATTACAAATTTGAATTTGTTGATTAAATTAATCAATCATATTCTAGAAATAAAATCATCAAAACAAAACAATAAACAAATACCTACAATAAAATAACAGTGTAAATAACAAACGACAAATACAACATAAACAAACACCGCTATTACCTAATTTTTATAGTATAAATGAATACTACTTTTAAAGGTGGAACATTACATCCCAAAAATCTAGATGATGGAAAGTTAAATTAATTTATATTATCTTAATTCTTCTAATGGAAATGGTAAGTCAATTTCAAATCTTGCAGTACTATTTACTTTATCTAATTCTAATTGAAGTGTATTAATTTCATTAATAACTCTATTATAACTGAATTCTACTGCTTTTAAGTCATAGTTAGCATACTCATATTCAATAAATGTACCACTACTCATACGTCTATTTTTTGGTAAATGTTTTAACATTCTTTCATACTTAGACTTTAATTCATTTAATTGAGGTAGTAAGATAAGTACTTCATCAATTGTAAGATTAACATTCTCTAATGTAGTTGAAGTATTAAATTTATTAAGTTGATGTTTAATATGTATAACATTAGCATTAATAGATTCAATTTTTCTTTGAGTTGATTCAAAGTCATATTCAGGTCTTACACTTTCAATATTTTCACCAGCAGCTGCAATAAAATAAAGTGATTGATTTTCTTTGATACGAATAATTTCTAATTCATCATAACATTTCTTTAATAGTTTATTAGCTTCTTTAGATGTGATAAGCATAAATTTAAATTGTTTCCTTTCTTTATATTTATCAAGTTTAAATACTTGTCTCTATAATATTATACAACTTTAAATTATAGAATCTGCATTTTTATTTAAATTATTTACTAAAGATTGAACCAACGATACTGTCAAAGATATTATTAACCTTTACAGTAGTAGCATCACTAACATCAACTTTAGGTTCTTTGTTTACATAAGTCATATGGAAAGAACCAAACTTTTCAATAAATTGATTTTTAGCATCTACATACTCAGATTTAGCTTGAGCAATTTTATCAGTTAATTTATTAAACTCTTTTTGTGATTCTTCAAGTGTAAGCACATAATTAGCATATGCTTTCTCAACATTTTCAGCTAACGCTTTCTTTTCACTTTGAGCAGCTGCTTTAGCATTAAGTTTATCTTGATACTCTTTTTCTGCAGCACGTAATTCATCTAAAGTGTCAAATGGAGTACTTAGTAATTTAGAATAGTAGCCATAGTTCACTTCTTCTTTAGCCTCAGCACAATTGCAATGTGCATTGCTTTCACAACATTTTTCAAATAATACATTTTCTTTTTTCATTTTAAAACTCTCCTTTTAGTTTAATTTTGATTTACTATTAATAAAGTCCTGTCATTATTAATAGATTGAATTGCAACCAGATTTGGTTGCATTTTCATTTTGCAACCGTTTTTGGTTGCAATTAATTAAAAAAGAGTTGGCTCCGGTGAAGTCCAAGGACCCACACCCACCGGTACACCAACCCAAAATGCTCATTAAAAGCATTAATACCACCTGCTACTCTCAATTCCGTTTTTATTTGTTAACTCATCATTTCAGATGTGTGCCTCTCTTCAAGCAGAGTCCTATACGGTTTAGGGCTATTGTGGATTTCAGTTAAAGGACCAATAGTATTCTATGTATTCTTCAATCCTCAGATGGTCCACATTGACTCATCCTTTAACTCATTGGTTATTTTACGTACACCTGCTTCTTCGTACAACCACCCCTGTCACTACCTGTGGCGCGATTATTTTACCCATAATTGGGATTATTATTAGTTTAACAACCAATTGCTATAATAAGTAAAACATTATTATCATCTAATTGATATTTAGTGATATCATAATAAACATCAATGTTTTGAAGTTGCTGAATATTTATAATATCATTGTCTATCATAAAGTCATCAATACTAACATAATCAGTTTTCTTATAATCACTTACTAAATGATTATAATCTCTATACACAATCTCTTTATTAAAATTTACATACAATTTGTTTTCAAGAAATAATTGATATTGTTCGTTTGTTGCTTTGAACTTATAAATATCTGATGTCATAATGTTTCCTTTCAATTTTTCAATGGTTGCGGAGGCAAGACTTGAACTTGCGACCTCCGGGTTATGAGCCCGACGAGCTACCAACTGCTCTACTCCGCGATGTAAATGGCCTCCCCACAAGGATTTGAACCTCAATACTAGGTTTAGAAGACCTATGCACTATCCAATTATGCTATAGGGAGATAATGGTAAGTGATACAGGAGTTGCACCTGTGCTTGGGCGGCTTAGGGCCACCTGCCTTGCTCCTTGGCTAATCACTCGTATGGTGGACCTCTCAGGACTCGAACCTGAAACCAGCCGGTTATGAGCCGGATGCTCTGCCATTGAGCTAGAGGTCCAAAGAACATTACCCATTATATCATATTATATGACTATAACGAATAATGTATGCCTTTGTTATATTATACAACTTCTTTATTTAAAATCTGCAACTATTCTTTATCTTTAAATAGCCAATTATAACACTGAGATTTAGTTAGCCAAGAAATACCAAAGAATGATAATGCTATTGCTTCTACAATCCATATACCACAACTTACATTCCATAAAGGAATTAATAGTAAGAAAGAGGCAATCATTCCAACACCACAAACTCTAAAAATAATATTTCTTTTCTTTTTCTCAGGTGTCATTTCACCAGATGACTTAGTAAACAAGAATAATGAATTATAAGCTAATAACCCAAAGAACGTAAATGCTGAGATGTTATGAATCCATCCACTAACATTAACTGGAATTTGAAATGTTCCTACATACTTCAATGTAGAGAAACAAGGAAATAAACAAATCATAATGCCAAAGATTCCAGCTAATGTACAAACAATTTTGTCTTGCTTATCATAGCCACTATAAGTCATTAATAATAAACCAGCTGAACCTAATATAATCATAAAAGGTGTGATGCAACTATCACAATAATATGTTGCAGATATAGATTCAGGAAATTCAAATGTCTTAACTTCAAGTATCATATAAAGTACTGCTACTATCCAAGGGAGTAACATACCTAACCAACCTAAAGCTTTTCTTAGCTTAATTGTGTCAATCATAAGTTTTCTCCTCTATTATAATAAATGGTTGCAGATGGTGGACTCCAACCACCGACCTCTCGCTTATCAGGCGAGTGCTCTAAGCAACTGAGCTAATCTGCAATAAATAAAAGAGAGTAATTAAACTCTCTTAACTTAAGAATTTAATTGGAGCAGATGAGGAGAATCGGACTCCCATAACCAGCTTGGAAGGCTAGTGTTCTACCATTAAACTACATCTGCAGAAACATCTCATCTGGGGCACATACACAAACTATTTAAGTCCTGTAGAGGTGTGATGAGTTTTATTGAATGTAATATTGCCTCAATACTTCCAAATAATATTGTATCACATTAATAAGTCCCCGTTATACAGGCAATGTATAACATAGATTCATTAAATAAGTCTGTTAAAGTTTTGGACTATATTTTAATAAATCTATCATAGAAATTACCAGTTGCTACCTATATTGGTCGACATCATATAGGATAGACTTATTGCTGGATTTAATTCGTGCTATAACCTGATAAATGGAATATTTAAATTTTCAGGCACACATATCTCACGCCTTCCTATCATACGAAGTTATAACATTGAATACGTGCAATGACAATCACGATTAGCTATTTCAGCTTCTGAGGTTTCCGTATCCTAATCAAGGAATAGTCATTCGGCGGTTAAGGTTTGGTGGGTTTCCTTCCACTACCCTCTTAAATTCCCGGAATAGTTACAACTCTTATCATTCTATACATATAAGAATCAACCTTTCCTGTTCAACTAGTATGGAGCTAAGAGAGACACTTCACTAAGCTTCCCAATCGCTCTATAGATTTAATCAGACTGCCTGTCAAATCCTAGTTAAATTGGAGTGAAGGTAAATAAAATTTAAAAGACACAACAATTATCAATTGAGTGTAGGTCACATCCTACCTACGGTAGGTGTTCAAGTGTCAGCCACGTTAGACTACAATTTCCACTCTACACGCTAACTCGTGTGTGGTGCAAGTACCTTTTAGACACATACTGGTACTATCGGCAATAACTAACTCATTTTAGTCTACTGTTCAAAGTATAATTAGCAAGTAATTAAACCCCTTTTGGACTCAGGCTGGTATCACCTGTGTGATTCAAACACTCTGAATCAAATAATCTGCAGATGAATTAGAAAGACAAAGTCGCAACCTTATCTTTCCCCTTACTTCATCAAAGAGACTTTCTCATTGGTTTCAAGATTTTCTCGTTGACTTCAAGGTATAAGTTTCATCTCAGTAACAACATTCTCCGAAACTTTACATATATTAGATATGTAGCAATCAATATGCAGAGGAGTGGAGCTCCTTTACCAATCTAAGATATTTTAGTATCTCTTCACGTGGTATTACGCAGCTTCTTAGGACAGCTTTTCCTACAAAAGTACTCAGCTTCCTCTTCAAGATATTGGGCTTTACCTTTTTTTGTTATTAGTAATTAAAAGTTCAAAGGTTCTGCATAAGTTCGCTAGTCAGTTTTAAACCTAGGAGCTGCTAGCTCGCGACAACTTATTTATATCCATAAGAATTTCAGTATAGGCTTGCCCTATATCTCTGTTCCTTATTCCCCTCAACTACTAATACAATAATCTATATCAAATACTAATCATCTAATATGAAAAGCAGTGATATCTAAACTTAAAGAAAACTACAGAAAGAGTAACCCACGCGCCCTTTTATGCCTTTCTATTTTCTCTCCTGACTAGTGCTTCCTTCTAAGAGGTCCGGGTCGGTTATGTGACAGGGTAGTCTGGCAACTGTAGTTTTAATATTAAAAACCTCAGCCCCTAAGGAATCTGAAGTATGACCCACTCACAGCTTTTCTTTTTCGGGACTATCGTATGCTGTGACTAACACGGACGGATTTGACCAGTTTACTCTGGGGTTCGTTCAGTGAACTACTCATTATATTATACAACTTTGATTTTCAAAATTTACATAATATCATAAGGTAGGGTTGAGTGCTAACTTTTTAATTCAGTTAGCATCTCAATAAATAGTTATGCTCTTTGAATAAATACTTGAACACCATTATTACAACAATAAGTCTTATCGTGTTTATCATTATAGATATCTTTTATTTTTAATCCAAACTTGGCTAATAACTTATACATAAATTGATTAGCTGTTTCACGTGTATAAAATACTTTAGAGTAATCTCTTCTAAGTCCTATTGTAGTTAAGGTATACATATGATTATTAGTGCATAACTCTATGTTACTAAACATACTCATTTGTAATTTCCTCCTCTTAGATATAAATTAGTTTAAAGTCATTTTCGGACAAAGTGACTAACTTATATATCTAGATGAGCAAGTATGTTTTTATCTTACTAATTAAAAAATATTACATAGACTCTTTTATTTAATGAAATTGATTTCTATATTCAGTAATAGCATTTAATTGTGGAGGTGATGCTTATGAAAAATACTGATTAAATATTTCAATAACTTTTTATCAATAAATAATAGTGAGCTACTCAAAAAGATTTGAGTCTATGTAATATTACATTCTTAATTAAAATATTCTTTGTAGGATTTTGGAGTTTAATATGATTTTTTCAGCAAATATTAATCATTGCAATTTCATTAAATTTAATTTGTTGAACTCTCTTCTTTCGCTCACTATGTTATACAACTATCTTATTTGAAATCTACACATTTTTATAAAATTTTAAATAAAATGTATAGTAATATCTTTACAATAAATTTAGCACTTAATAATTTTAGAATTTATTAATTTAATAATGAGTGGTATGAATAGGCCTCCTATTGAATTACCTATTACACATAATAATATAGATATTAAGGCATTAAATGTAAAGTTTAGGTTTAGGAAATAATAAAACATATTTGCTATTGAATGTTCAAACCCACTAATGATAAATATCCCTATTGACATTATTAGCATTATATATTTACCTATTGAACTATCTATTTTTCTAAAACCTTCTACTGCTGTGTATACTAATATTCCACAGAAGAATGCTCTTACTATTGTTTCATACCAAGTGTAATTTAATTTAGTTGTTGTAATTGATTCTAAAGTCTCATAGATTAAATTATTACCACTTAATACTCTTAATAATAAACTAAAGATTAAGGTACCTATTAGATTACCTAATAATATGATTCCCATATCTAATAATCTATTTCCAAATTTCTTTTCTGCATTATTAAATAAATAACAAATCTTACCTGTATATAAATTAAAACCAAAATTACAAATTAGTATAAGTCCAAATGAGAAGACAAAAGAAGCTAGTATGTTTGTGCCCATCTTTTGAGTGATGCATAGATATGCCCAACCCCCTAAAGAGATAGCAAGACCAGCTAATATACTGTTTAATAAAACTCTTTTCATAGTTAGTCTATATAAACTGGTTCTTCTACATCAACTACAGCTCTGTCTGGAAAGACTGTTGAATCATATACTAGACAGAATCTTGCAAATAACTCATTTAATGTTGGTGCACTTGTTAGACTATTAATATCATAAACATCAGAAAAATGTAGGAATTTTGTAAAGTCTTCTTTGCCTTCACATATTCTATTATACATAAAGTCTGTAAATTTTTCCATTGCAATATCAAAATGCTCATAGTCTTCTTCTAATAATACATAGTAGTATTGATTGTCTTCTTTATTTTTAATAACAATAAACCAATTATCATTATTAATATCTGATGCTTCATTGTCATCACTTATACCAAAGATAAACTCTTCTCTTTGTTGTTGAATATTAATTAATTTTCTATATAACCATCCTGCTAATAGTTCTTTATAAATATATCGACTCATTTTTGTCTCTTCTCCTCTATTGATTAGTATTCTAATTTATTTGTATGCTTTTTATTTCTTTTGAATGAACCTTTGCCTTTTTTAGGTTTGAATACTTGTGCTCTATATGTTTGTTGAGCTTCTAAATGAGCCAAGTTTCTAATTGTAACTTCTTTTTCTACAACTATTCCTCCAGGAGTCTTTCTCCCTTTTTCAGACAAATTATCTATTATAATAACTTTTCTTTTCATTGAGTTATACCCACCTTTTCTTTTATCTAGAGAGTATAACTCTCTTTTTATTTTATACTTGCTGTCCCTCTACATCTAGGGTATTTAGAACACCCATAAAACTCTCCAAAAGGGCCTTTTCTAATATACATCTCAGAGCCACACTCAGGACACTTGCAGTCTGCAGTTCTGGGCTCAGATTTAAGCAGATTTTGAAGTTTTGAAGATGACTTGATAGATTCTTCCATCTTAATATAAAAACGCATTAGGAAGCTAATTCTGCGTTCATTTCCTTTTGCAATAGAGTCTAAGCTTTTTTCTAATTCACTTGTATACTTTAAATTAATTAAATCAGAAAATGACTCATCTAAGAATTTAGATAGTTCAATTCCTTTTTCGGTTGGAACTATTTGTTTACTATCATTTAAAATACAGTAGCCTCTTGATTGGTCTAGTAGAGTATTAATGATAAATGCAAAAGTTGAAGGTCTACCTATTCCTGTTGATTCAAGCTCTTTAATAAAAGTTGCTTCTTTATATCTTGCAGGAGGAGTAGTTTGTTTTTCAACGCTTTCCAATGAGGGTTTCATTAATACTTCATTTAATTCAAATACATCTTTAGTTAATTCTAATGTATCTTCATCATCTTTGAACATATAAACTTTCTTATAGCCATCAAAGATTAACTCATTAGAACTGTATTGAAATCTATGATTACCATTTAAAATGGTATAAGTAGTTTCACTTGTGATAGCATTTGCCATCATTGATGCTACCGTTCTTTTATATATAATATCATACACTCTAATTAAACTATAATCTGAGATATAATGACTTAGCATTTCAGGTGTCATATTTAAATCTACAGGTCTAATAGCTTCGTGCCCATCTTGAACATTTTCTTTTTTCTTAGATTTTCTAATAGGAGCATAGTACTCTTTCCCATAAGTATTGATTACATAATCCTTTAATGTAGTGACAAATTCAGGAGCAAGTTCAGTACTGTCTGTTCTTATATATGTGATTAATGCTTTATGTTCTCCATTGATATCTATACCCTCAAATAACTTTTGAGCATACATCATTGCACTTTTTACAGATATACCTAATTTACTAGACACTTCTTGTTGAAATGTTGATGTAATAAATGGAGGTTTAGGGCTATTTGTTTTTTCTTTTAATTGAATATCACTAATTTTATATTGCTTATGTCTAGTTTCATCAATTATTTTTTGAGCTTCTTCAAAAGTTTTGATACGCTTTATATCTTTATTGATAGTACCTACATATTTAGCTTTATAAATGTTTTTATATTTTTCAAAGTATAAAGAAATATCATAATAAGTTTCAGGTTTAAAATTCATTATCTCCATTTCCCTGTCTACAATAATTTTTAAACCTGCACTTTGACATCTTCCAACACTTCTAGCACTTAAAACCTTTTGAGCAATTCGAGATAATCTATAACCTAATAGTTTATCTAGTTGTTGTCTTGATTGAGCAGCTTCAACTAAGTTATCATCTATATCTCTAGGATTTGCTAATGCTTTTAATACTGCAGTTTTTGTAATTTCGTGAAATGTTGCTCTTTTATATTTATCTTTTGGTATCTTTAAAAACTTTTTAAGAGACCAGGCAATTGCTTCTCCCTCTCTATCAGGGTCACTACAAATATATACAAAGTCAGCTAATTCTACTTGTTTTTTCAGTTGAGCTACTATATCTTTTTTATCACTTGATACTACATAATTTGTTTTAAAATTATCATTAGGTTCTATTCCTGTATTGTAGTAAGAGCCACCATCTTTAATTTCACTTATATGTCCGACGCTGGCCATTACTACATAATTTGGAGGAAGAAATTGTTTGATAGATTTAACTTTGTTTGGAGATTCTACTAACACTAGAATTCTATCATTAGAAGTTTTCATATTCTCTCCTTACATTTTGTGAACAAGTACTCTATAATGGAAGCATTGAATATTCCATCCACCTGCTCCAATTGTTTCAACTCTTGCTTTACCTTTTGTACCAGTAACAATACCATTTAATTCACCTTGTTGTCTTCCAATTCTTAAATCAGAAACATCTGTGATTTCACCAACTACTGCAGAAATTCTATTACATAAATCTTCATATTTTAATTGTTTTTCTTGTTGAAGAACTTTATTTAATTTTTCTAAATTAAATTTTTCAACATAGTATTCACCTTCACAAGACTCATAGCCAAACATATTATCATATGTGTGAGTAATATATTTAAATCTAACTGTAGTTAATTCTTTTGTTAATCTATTTATTGAAGAAGTCCAATCATCAACAGAAACTGCTGAATAACGATAACGACTTACAACATTATATTGCTCTTCAAAGTATTTATTGAATTCTTCTTTTAATGCTTTTCTTTCATTATAACTAATATTAAATAAGTTGTGTTCAGTTAAAAATTTATAAGCTATTTCGTGAAATTCATTCATTTGACTTACTAAATACTTAGCATTTTCTTGATACCACTCACGACAATCATTTTCCCAATTAGTCAAGAAATCCCATAAAGGTTTGATTTTTGGGGCTTGTTCTTTATTTCTTTGAATATCTAACTTAACTTGCCAACCATTTGCTACTCTTTCTACTTCAAATAGTTTTGATAAGTTTTCTGCTAAATTATAAATCTTGAAATTAAAGTCATAGTTATCATCATTGAAAGTTCCATCAGCATTTCTTTCTTCTTTTTCAGTAACAAATTTACTAACGATTTGTTCTGCTTCTTTTTGTCTTAAGAATTCTTTAGTTGAAGCTGTATCTTTTCTATACTCATTAATTAAATCAGTATAATTAACACCTAATTTTTTACATAATTTTTCAATTGTAGCTAATCTTTTTGTTACTTTTTCATTAGCAGCGTCTAATTTTGTTTGTAATTCTTGTACAGTCATCTTTATTCTCCTTCTTTTTTAATTGTTAATGATTTAATTACTTGCTCTAAAGAAATTGAATCAACTTCAGCACTGAAAGATTCAATCCAATAGTACTCTTGATTAAATTCAGATTGATTAATATTATCAATTAATTTAGTATAACCAGATTCAGTTACTATTTTATTATCCTGCTTAATATAGACATCCCATAGAGTTGTAATTCGTGTTCCATTTGGAAGTGCTTTTAATTCTTCTGCATTGTTAATATAAATATATTCTGTAATTTCTTTAAATTTTTTCATAAATAGTTCTCTCCTTTAATTTGGACAATAATATTATATCACTTTTGTTAAATTTTGTCAATTAAAATGATATAAAATTTGAGAAAGTACTAAATTAATATCTTCAAGTAACTCATCAAGAGTATAAAAATCATTTGATAATAAATAAGAAATCTCATTAACAATTTCATTAATTTTATACATTGAGTTGTCAAAACAATTTGAACTGTCAAGACAAAGTTCAACAAGTTTACAAATCTTTTCAAACTCGTCATCATCTAATTCATCAAACATAAAATTTACTTCACTTACAATTACTAAAGACTTTGCACTAAGATTATGTTCTTCAAGAAACTTTAATTGTTCTCTATAAGTCATTGTTTTTACCTCTTTTCTAATTGATACAGCTATATTATACCACTAAATTAAATATTTGTCAAGAAAAATATACCAATTTTGTTAAAAAATGTCAAGTATTTATTCAATACCTGACATTTCATCTTCTTTTTCAATTAATTCTTCTATTTGTTGTCTTGTTGTAGGATTTAATCTACTCACAAAATAGTTGTATTCTTCTGCTCCTTCATAAGAACAACCAATAGGGGTACAACCACTAAACATTCTAAATACTTCTGCAATTCTTGACTTTGGGTACTCTACTTTACTAATAATAATTTCTTTTAATTGTTCAATTAGTACAGTAGATGCATATTTTCTCCAAGTTGCATCATCTTTAACGCCATTAGCATTAAATTGACACCACATATCATAATGAGAAGCATTTTTTAATTTCATTAAAGTATTTATATACTCTTCACAATCTTTTTCTGATGATGTAATTGTATATACCTTTAAATTATCAGGAAATTTATTACCTTCAAGCATTTCAAAGCTTTCTGATACTAAATATAGTTCAATTAGTTCATCGTTATTTCTTTTAAATAAGTTTTTAAAAAATTTCATATTATTTGTTATTATTCCAAATGAGTGCTGCTGTAATATCTCCCTTGGAAAGAACTTTGCCATAGAAGTCCATAGTTTTGTCTAACGCTTTGTCGTATCTACCTAAAATTTTACCATAAAAATCTTTAACTATTTTATTTCCTTTAGAGTCAGTTTCAATCCATCCGATTATTTTACCATAAAAATCTTTAATAGCTTCTCTCATTAGTAAATTTCTCCTTCTCCGTAACGCTTTAAATAATTTTTAATGTCTACAATGCTGTTAATCGCATATTCATAAGTTACCTTTTCAACTTTTGTTATTAAATTCTTCCCATTTAAGAATTTTTGAATGTCATTACAAATTTTAGGCTCTTTATAATCTATTCTTTTGACCTTAAGTTGATATTCATCAGGTAATATAGGAATATCAGGAACTATTGGCCCACAGGAAACAATTAAAGTACTTCCTAATGATGTGCGTGTAATATAATAAAAGAAGGCTCCATCATCATTTGAACATTCTAGAGAGCAATTGCCGATATCTTCAATGTCAATTTGAGCTAATGTTAGTACACGTGAATTATAATCAAATATCATTTAGATTACTGAATCTTTTGTTTGGCTTTCAACTAAAAGACCCTTTCTTCTTAGTCTCTTTTCAACCTTTTTTAGCTCTCTTCTTTGTTTATAGTTAAGCTTTCTTTTAGGTTTTTCTTCTGTCATAATTTCAATTTCACCTGTTGCTACACCAGTCATAAAATCGATAGCATCATTCATTTTCTTTAAATTATCATCAGATTCAATTTCTTGATGTAAAGTTTCATTATAATCACTTAAATGTTTGAAATACATATCAAGAACAGCATCTCTTTCTTCTTGAGAAGCTTCGTCCCAACCTTCAAGAACTTCTAACCCATAGTCAGTTAACATAATACCATCAAGTAAATGACATAGTTGTTGAAACACTTCACTTGGTGCTTCTTTAAATAGATTAGTTTCTATTACACCTACAGGAGTTTGATATGTAACGTGAATCTCATTTGCACGCATTACAATGAATTCTTTATCAGGAATACTTGGATTTGATTCTCTACTTAAATGCATTCCTTCAGTTTTGACAATCATTGGGTTAATGAAAGTTCTAATATCTCCATTAGCAAATTTGATGCAAATAATTCTAGCATTAATACCTAATTGAGGAGCTGCTAAAGCTACTAAATCTTTTTTAGCATACAATACATTTTTAATAGATTTGATATCTTTTGCAAGTTGTTCTTCATTTGCAAGTACAGCTTCATCTACTCTTTCAGTAAATTTAGATAAGTCTGTAATAATAGATTTTAATCTCATTGTTATTCAATCCTTTCAATTACTAATTTATAGACATCACTATCAAAATCTGACTCTAATGTTACATTAAATTCTTCATTATAGTATTCAAGAATAGTAGAGTGCTCTGACATTGTAACTGATGCCTCATCTAATTCTAATAGTTCTGTGTTTTCTAGTCTAGTATAAACTCTAGCATACTCATCACTATTTTTAAGGTCAATTGTTAATACATCTTTTGGTGCATTTTCATTTACAGTAACATTTAAATTTAATTTAGATAAAAGTTCTTTAATTGTCATTACTTTCTTTTATCTCCTTAATTAATTTCTTAAAGTCTGCTAATGCATCCCTGTTTTCATCTAATATTGCTTCTTTAGATGAACCTTGTAATGCGTTGTACCACTCTAAATTTTCTTTCAATTCTCTGTCTTTTTTTGATTTTCTTTGTGGTTGATTTAATAACATCATAACATAAGCTAAGCGTTCATAATTGTTTTTAACAATATCAATTTCTGTTTGAGCTTGTTGGAAATGTTCTTCATCTAAGTAGCCTCCTTGAAGAGCTTCCTTTAAATCTTTAACATTATTAAGAAGTTCAATGTATTGATTTTGCACTTGTAAAAAGTATAAAACTACATCTTTTTTTGCCATAAAATCCTCTTTTCAATAAAAATTATTTGTCATTATATTATACAACTTTTATATTTAAAAAAGTCAACTTTTCAGTTGACTTTAGTTATTTATTTCTGATAATTCAATTGAAATATTGATTAAGTTACTATCGTCAAATATAAGTAAGGTTTGAGATGGAATTCCAAATAATCTTTTACCTAAGGCATATTGCTCTGTTCCTACAATAGAACCATTAACAATAACTCTAAATCCATTATATGTTTTTGCCTTTTCACTATGATAATGTCCTAAAAGAGCATAGTCAATAAATTCTCTTGTTGCTCCAACAAAGTGTTGGAATACAGTGTTAATATTGTCTTGATGTCCGTGTGAGAACATTACTCTTTTACCATTCAATAAATTAAATTTACCTATTCCTTCATCTATATTATCATATCTAAAGATAATACTAGTACCTTTTAATCTTTCTTCTAAAAACCAATCAATAATTTTATTAAAGTTTTCAGTTTCAATTGCTTCTTTTTTGTTTGCAGTTGCTCTTGAGTGATTATCAATAACACTTCTATAAATTACTGTAGGTGCAGCTTCTTGAAGTTTATTTAAGGCTACTGCTAAAATTTCACTTGCTATCATTATTTGATTCACAACATCCATTTCTTGCTCAATTCTTGCATTGATGTGAATTAATCCGTGAATCATATCACCTAAATTGCATACATTTAATTGAGATACTTTATGAAGTTTACAATATTTAATTGTATCATTGACTACTGTATCTACGCGTTGTTTAGCTATTTTAACATCATATTTATTGTAAAAATTATCACATTTAACGCCGATATGTAGGTCTGATAGCAATAAGATAGCTTCACTGTGTGCAGAAACATCTCTCTTATTACCATATACACATTTTGGTAAAGCATTTAATTCTTTTGCAGTACCTTTAATTAAATCTTTAAAAACTTCTAGTCTAGCTTCATCACGAATTAGTCTTCTAAGAGTTGACCACTCATCTCGAGTCTTTTGTTGTTGCTTCATTAACTCTTCTTTTAAGTTTTGAAAGTCTTCAGCACTAACTTCTTCAATAGTCTTATCACTTAATACTTTAGGATTTTTCTCTAATGTACCATCTTTACGCATTCTATTGTTAATAAATCCTCTTAATGATTCACTTGTTCCTTGCCAACCAATAGTCTCAGCAAGTTCACTCCAACTTTTCTCTTCTTTTAATAATTGTTTATGAGCTTTACCTATTGCATAAATTTCATCTTGTGAGAAATTTCCTGCAGTTTTATTAAATGATTTAATTAACTCCAATAACTCTGCTTTTGTCATTCAATTATTCTCCTGAAACGTATTTGTCTACAAGAGTATTATATAATGAAGCAAGTTTATTATATTTTTCACCAAGTTTTAAAGCTTGTTGATAAAGTTCATTGTATGCTGAAAGAGGTACAGTAGGTTCTTTTTCTTCAACTACTTCTTCTTTTACTTCCTCTACAATTTCTTCTTTTTCTTCAGCTACTTCTTCTCTTGCTGCAACTCTTTTTTCATTAACGTTTTTAGTTTTAATTACTTCTGCCATTTGCAAAAATCTCCTTTCTAATTTTCTTCATCATTTAAATCGACTATTAAAGGCTCTTCCAAACTTTCAATAGAATTACCTTCTTGAGAAAGTTGCATTAAACTCTGCACAATGCTTAACACTTTTTCTCTTCCTTCCCTATCTAATTCAGAACCAACATTTAGATTAATTTCATTTTTGTTGTTATTAATTTGAACTAATGGTGAAGTATCTACTGTATTGATACTCTTTTGTGATTTATCAATACTTGTTTGGACAGCTTGCATATAATCTAATAATTCTTTGTTAGAAATTGCATCAGGTCTTTTTGTGAATCTCTCAATAACTTGATTATTAATCATATCTAAAAGGTCATTAAGTTGTAATACCCTTACTAAATTCTTTTTAACTTGATTTACATTAAATAATTTAGTTAAGTCTTTAACCTGTTCAATATCTCTTTCTTTAATAATTTTAGTTACAAGTTCTTGAGTATCATCCTCTAGTTCTTTAACTAAATCTTTTTCATTCACTTGTTCAAGCTCTAATTGTTGTTCTAATTGTTGGGTTGGTTTTTCATTCATTAGATAATATCCTTGTATGTGTTTGTAATTCTATCAATTAAGTTTTTTTCTAAAGTTAACTCTAAAGAATTTTCTTTATTCTTAATTGTATTAATTACTTCTTCTCTTAATTTAGCACTAGGGATAAATTTGAAATTTAATTTATTACCTGAACATTGAATGTATAAATTGCCTAGACCAATATTAACTTCTGAAACATCATTTCCCTGCAATAAATCTTCTGCAATAGTCTCATTAATACTGTATATTGCAACATCAATTAATCTATTAAGGTTCTTTTTAGGAATAGTTGTTAATGTTGATAAGTCTTGTACCAAATTTGTCACTATAATTCCCCTTTCTTTTGTTCTCTTGCAATATTTTTCATTACCTTGTAAGCACTTCTAGAAAGAAGATATTCACAGGTTTTCATCACTTCACTTTGATACATATCAAAGGAAAAATTTAGTTTATCTTGGACACATCTTTGTAATGTATCCTGTTTTGTCTTCATCTTATTTAAATCCTTTAATAGATTATACAACTTCTTTTTGAACATTTATCTAGTTCCTCTTAAAATCATACTTTTCTAATATAGAACAAACTTTTAGATAGACATCTTTTATGTCTTTAAAATGAAATTCTTTTGCATCAATTTGTTGGTATGCTTCTTCGATACTTATTCCTTCAAGTTGAACTAAATCATATAACAATAAAGCATTTACTATTATTTTTAATTCTTTTACTGTAGGAACTTTAATTGTCATTCCACCATAACACTCAAGAAAATTAAATAGACTTTGTTTATCTAATATATAAACTAATTCACTTAATGTTGAGTATTGAGGGTCATTTCCTAATTGATACAAGGCAAATAGTACCATTGAATAGACATCAGTTGTTTTTAATTCATCTAAACTTTTTTTAATGTTGTTTCTCATAAACTAATCCTCCTCAAAGTCATTACCTGATGAATGATTAGTTCCTTCCCAGGCTGTCATTAAAATTGCTTCAAGAGTAGTATCATCAAGTGCAAATGAATTACGTGCCTCTTTAAGCTCTTTTTGAATTCTTATTCTAATTTTATTTGCTAGTAGTTGAATATAGTCTCCCATAGACTCATCTAATCTCCACACAGTTGTACTATACTCTCTTTCTCTATTAAATAACTTTACTAATAATTCTTGATTAGCAGTACCACTTTCTATTCTTTTATTTAATTTAGATTGATTGTTATTGCTTAGTGTAAAACTTTTTAGCAGAGTTATTAGACAAGATATATAAATACGTTTTGACATTATTACGTCTGTTTTGTAAGGAGTTCTTGATATTTCTTCTCTAATAAAATGAGGTATATTGTTAAACACTTCTACAATAGCATCTTCAAGTCCATAATTATATTGAGATTGAATACTAGCTTTTAAAGATTCTTGTATCATTGAAGGTTCTATATTAGAATGCTCTTCATCAAAAGATTCTCTAAACTCATTTCTTTGAAACATTACTTTTAATGGATAGCAGGTAGCTTTTGCGTAATTTAAAAGTGATTTAATTCTTTCACCATTTTGTTGTTTTTTAATAAAACGCATATAAATAGTACTTGCAGCAAATATTGCATAGTTCTCATAGTCTTGAAATTTGTGAAAGTATTTTTTCTTGCAAGCTAACATATAGTAAATTAAATACATATACTTGTAGCAAGTATCATCATCTCTATTATCACTATAAAAGTTTTCATCAAAGAAAATACATAAATCGGTGTATTTTAAATTATCTGGTTTTGAATATAACATATAGTACTCCTATCTAACAACGGCACTACTAATGCCATATTCATCTTTTATTACTACAATATTAGAATCATAAGGAATTTCTAATGAGTCACTATGATGTGATATAATAAAAATAGATTCAATATCACTTAATTTCTTAGTAATTAAATCAAGAATTTTAGTTGTTGCAATTTTGTCTAGATTGTCAAAGATTTCATCTAAAACAATAATGTTCGATGAGAAGTTTAAATATTGACTCATCATATCTCTAATAGCAAATTGTAGAATTAAATCAACACGTTGTCTTTCACCACCAGAAAGATTTTCCATCATTTTCCCACAATATGAAATATCTAATGCATTTCCATCTAAGAAGATTTCTAGTTCTCTAGTTCCAAAAACAACTTCACAATACTCTTTTGCTTTAGAATCAATAAATTTAATTACGTTTTGTAATAAATAACCTCTAAAGTCTCTTTTAACTAAAGTATCCATTTTCTTTGTGACATCAATGTGTTCTTGAGTTTTATTTTTAGAAGTTTGTTCTGATTCAAGAGTTAATGTTAAACTTGAAATTTCGTCTTCACATTTAGAAATATTTTCTTTTAGTTCATTAAGTTGCCCATCAATACTATCTTTTTCAGAAATTAATTTATTTAATTTAATAGTTAATTGAGTATTATTTGATGTCAATGTTTGAACTCTTTGTTTAAGTTCTCTAAGTTCCTTATTATACACATTAATATTATAATTTGCTTCATCTAATTTAACTTGATAAGAGCTATTAATAGTCTGCATTCTATTAGAGTGTTCTACATCTAATGCTCCAATTTCTTTTACTTTACTACTATAAATTTCATTTAGAGATGCATACTCTTGTTCTTGACTTGTAGTATCTGGTCTTAAAACACCTGGTAACTTTTGGCCACAAGTAGGGCATACATCTTTAATTGCTTTTAAATTCTTAATTTCTTTGTCTAAAGATTTCATCTTTGTTTCAGTCTCTATTTTAGATTCACAAAGCTTTAATCTTGAACTATTATATACCTCAGTATATTGATTAATTAATGATTGCTTTTCCTCACTAACTGATTTTAAATCATTTGTCCAAGTTTCTAAATTACTTTCATTGAATTCAATGCTTTCATTTAGAGATTGAAGTTCTTCATTATTAGCTGTAATTAATTCACTACATTCATTAATCTCTTTATCATAATCAGGAGAAACCCAATTTTCCAATGATGTTTTATATCTTTGAAGATAAGATTTATATAAATTTAATTGTGTTGTATGTGTTAATATAGAATCATCAATTGTACGCATTGTAGAATTTAATGATTGCAATCTTCCTTGAATTCTTTTCTTTAAATCTTCAATCATAAAGTCTGATTTAGATAGTTTTTCTAATAATTCTTTTCTGCCACTAGGGCTAAATGAAGAAAACTTATTAGGCATCCCTTGTCCAATTATAATTGTAGTGGCAATTAAATCTTTAGTAATGTCAGGTAAGTAATCACCTAAAATTTTCTCACTTTCCCTTATACCTTTACCACTTCTATCTTCACCATTTACTTTAATTTTTAAATCGCTTTTAGGTTTATGAATTCTTAAAATCTCATAGCTTACATTATCAACATTAAATAATAGTTCTACAGAACATTCATTGCTGTCTAAATTAATGTTCTTTAAATTTGAAGACAAACCTTGCACTGTTTCGCCTGTTAGTGCATAAGTAATTGCTGACCAAATTGTTGACTTACCACTACCATTAGATAGAGCATTGTCTTTTTTAAAGTAATTTTCCCCACTTACAAGACAATAACCTGCTGAAGAAAGGTCAATTACTGATTCACCAAATGATAAGAAGTTTTTAATTTTAATACTTTTAAACTCTATTTTCATTATTTACATACCTCAGCTAGTTCTTCTAATACTACATCAAATGTTCCAATGTTACTATGTACAAATTCAACAAAACGTTCTAAATGATTCATTGAAAACTCTTCAACAGAATCAACTTCAGCAACATTATTTCTAACAATAGTAAGTTTATATTCAATAATCTTTTCATTATCCTTTAATTTCTTTTTAACATCTTCTAATAATTCTTCATTGCATTTTAATGCTACAACTGAATGTTCTTTTAATGTTTCTAATTTATCAATATCTTTAGTATTATTAATTTCTATTTTATAAAAATTAAGTGAATAAGGGTTTTCATAAAAAGATAAAGACATTGTATCTGTATCTAGAATCCAACATCCATAGTCATAATTAAAAGAATCATTAGAAAAATTATGGGCTGACATACTGCCTAAGTTTAAAATATTATCTGTTACCCAATCACCGTTGTGTAAATGCCCATTTAGATACAATAAACAATTCTCTTTAATTTCATCTACACTAAAGCCTTCTTTAGATTCAAATGCCCCAAATCTAACCCCTTTAATGTCATTATGTGAAATAATGATTTCTTTTTTAACTTCATTTGTACTTATTGCGCCAGCTTTAATACGAGCTGCATTCCAATAATGTTTTAAAGGTTCTCTACTAGATTCAGACACATAAGGTAAAAGTAAGATGTCATATCCAAATCCAGATAAATTATAAGGCTCATTTACAATAAAAAAATTGTCTTGTTTTAACAATTTAGATGTGTTATAAAATAGGCTGTTAACACTACTTTCGTGATTCCCTACAAGAAAGAAATGAGATAAGTTATTCCATTTAACTTCTGTTAAAGCAGAAATTTCTTCATCATTTACTTGTGATTTATCAAAAAAGTCTCCTGCACATATTACATAATCACATCCAACTTTAACTGCTAAGTCCTCAGCCCAATTCATACCTTTAATTAGCAAGTCAAGTCTAGTAGAATAGTATTTATCTCTGCTTCGTACAATTGATGAATATGTTGACCAGTGTACATCTGTATATAATAATACTTTCATATTAATCCCACCAATAACGAATTTCTTTTGAAATTATTTTCCAGAACTTTTTCCAATGTTGCTCTAATTGTTTTATATATAATTCACTATTAACATTAGCATCTTTGTGCATTATTGGAGTTACATCATATACACTAGCATTTTCTTTTGATTTTTCTATGTGATAATACTTAGCAAAACAGAATTGGCTATATTCTTCCCATTCTTTTAATGCTTCTGTAATTTTCTTTAAACGATTATGTCCTCTTATTTCTTCAGCCCACACATTTTCTCCTAATGTGTAATACTCTTTCATAAAATATAAATACTCAATAAAATAATGTAATGCACTTTCAGCATCAAAAGGAGCATCTACACAAGTTTTGTGAGCTACTTCAAGACGATGTTTAAAGTCGTGACACATACGTTGATATTCTTTACTATACTTATGTTTCATCATTCTCCTCCTATAAAACATTGCATAATATATAATCTATCATTCTTGAATTGGAAAGCGTTAAGTTACCACTCTTCAATCTATAATCAATAGAATTTAAAAATTGTAACATTTCAATTAACTTGTTATCTTTAATTTTGCCACAACTATATCTTACTGCATTAAATTGTTTAGGAGTCATTCCTGTTGATTCAGGAGTTGCTTTAGCATTCATTTGAATACTCATAATATTTAATATATTTTTTCTAAGAATAGTAACAAGTCCTACACCTTCAATATCAATATTATCAATATCAGTTAGAACTTCTTTAATAGTGCTATAATCTCTTTTAATGATAGCATTAGTAAAATTAAAAATTGTTAATTGACTTAAATCAGAATACCCACCATCTGAATTAATAAGATTAAATATAACTGGCTGTAAACTCTTCTCAAAAATAGAAATTTTATCTGTTTCAAATTCAAGACGGTGAATATTGTTTCCTGTGATTTGTTGTAACCATTTTAATTCTGCTTCACCTAAACCAGGGCATTTCACTTTAATATAATCAAGTATTTGCCAATCTTGAAGTTTATTGATTACAACTAAAGATTTTGTAACTTTTAATATAGATTCTGTATCTGAATCTATAGATTTACATATAACTATTGTATTGTTATATTTTGAAATATTATCAGCTGAATGAAGTTGAAATTTATCTGCTTTTAAAACATTTAAAGAAGTGTTATCTAAATTGCTCTCAAAGAATTCATCAGAAGAATTATCACACTCATCCAGTGACTCAACGTATCTGATACTAAGGCCTTTAAACTCAGCTATTGCCTTAACATATTGAACAGCAATTAAGTCACAGTCTTGCCATTGCATAACTAAAAACGCATCACTTAAAGTTTTGTTTTGTATAGAATTTTTTAACTCAACTACGTCCATACTTTAAAATATCTCCTTAGTATATTATACAACTTTTTATTTCTTTTTGTTCACTCTCTTGAACTTAGCATATTCTCTATCACGAATAGCTACAAGCTCTTGAGGTAAATCTCCTTCATTCTCTAACCAATCTAAAGGAATATTATAACATAGGATTTTCCCATTTGTAGTTAAAGGACAAGTTTTAGCTTTATCTCCATCATAAGAATATAGAGATGTATGATTAACATCAGCTGCAAAGAATACGTAATTTTTACCACTTCTAACTTTTAATCTATCTATTAATACAACCTTAGTACTAAACTTAGGTTGCCAAATACATACAGCATTCATTAGTGCACCTCACGTTTACCTTTAAGTATTAAGTTTAAAATAACTCCAACAATTAACGCTAACGAAATTCCAGTTAAAGCTGAAGTAAATAAATAAATACCACTAATACCAATAGTTAATATTACTGAAGTTACTACTAAATTGCGATTATCTTCATAATCAATTTTAGCATTCATAATTGTTTTTAGTCCACTACAAGAAATATACCCATATAATATCATTGCACATCCACCAAACACACAGCTTGGAATAGATTGAATTAAAACTTGAACAGGGCCTATAAATGATAATAACCCTAAAACACACGCAGCTACTGTAATAACATATGTAGATGCTACTCTACTAAATCCAGTAGTTGCTACAGATTCTCCATAGGAAGTATTAGGTAATCCACATATCATTGTTCCAGCAAATGATGCCACACCATCGCCTAACAACGTTTTATGTAGTCCAGGTTCTTCAGTTAAATCAGTTCCAACAATGTTAGATAAACATCTGTGGTCACTGTAATGTTCTAATAAAGCACAAATAGATACAGGACCAAATAATAAGAACACGTTTAAAACATTTGACCAACTAAAGTCTTGCCAATTCCATTTTAGGAATGTTATGTCAGGATACCAGCTGAAAGGCTCTTTAAACATTGAAAAATCAACTAATTCACAAACACCTGTTAAAGTTAAGATAATACACGTAAAATAACCAAATAACAAGCCAATAAGGAATGGAATAGTTTTTAAGAATCCTTTTGCATATCGTGATGTAATTGCTGTGACAACAGCTGTAGCTAAAGCAACTAAAGTACTATAAGTTAATACTTCACTTGATGCTCCACTATCAAACCCTAAATAACCTGGAATAAACCCTGCTAGATTTAAACCAATTAACATAACAATTGGTCCAATAACTACAGGAGGAAATAACTTATCTATCACTTGTTTACCGAATAGTTTTACTATAAGAGCGAATAATGCATATATAACAAGCACTACTAATCCACCTACAGTAACCATTAAGTAATTTTGATTACTCACTCCTGGAAGAGCTAGTGCACCAATAACAGCAGAACACATTGAGCCACAACTAGAGATAAATGCTGGGCTTTTAAACTTCGTTATAATTTGATAGATTAATGTTCCAAAGCAAGCACCTAATAGACAACTAGATACAGGTGTTCCACATACGTTGGCAATTAATACTGTAGCAACAAATACTGACAACACTTGTTGTAAACTATATAGTAACCATTCTTTTAATTTTTTAGGTTTGTCATTAATACCGTAAATTAAATTATTCATAATTGTCACCTTTAGTTTTCAAATTCAGGCAATTTAGATTTAATAAATTCAAGTGCATCATCAATATTAGTCACTAAAATTCCACCTTGTTTAATTAATCCTGTAACATAAAGATTTTGATAACTATATTGCTGTTCACCTAAAGAGGCTGCTCCACCTTCATCTTTTTCTACGCTATGAGTTAAGAAGCATTGTCTATTATCTGTACAGATTCCTACAATATATTTATGGTCGCCTCTTTCAATTTTTTCGTGAAATTTACCAATTTCAGCACTTGTTCCACTTGGCACTACATCGCCATCAATACAAGCAATTAATATATCTGTATCATTTAGTCGGGCGTTATCTCCATTTGCAATGATTTGAGACCCTGCAAACTTTTTCTTACCTTCAACACCATTAAACGCTGCCTCTAATGGATTATATAAATCTACTCCATCAATTTCAGCTCTAATTTTTTGAGACCATTCTGTATTTCTAAGTAGGTCTCCATAAGTAAAGATTGGTCCAGCTAAATAAATTTTCATTAATTAACACCCTCGTTTCCTGCAACTAAACTTTCAATTTCTTTTTCTTCTGCTTTTTGTAATTCCATAATATTTAGAACAGCATAGTTTGCTAAATCAGTTAAAGTGTCCTCTAATGATTCAAAATCATTGTGACCACCTTTAATTAAATTTGTTAGTCTGTCTAACTTATTATGTAATGGCACAATTCCGGCAATAGGACCTAAGTCATTATATAACTTTTCAAAACTATTGCCATAATTTGCATTTTTCTTTTTATACAATTCATACATTGTATCAACAATTTTTTTAAATCTTTGTGCATCAGTCATTGTTTTAATTCCTTTCTTATTTCCAATTTAATGATTTTTTAATCCAATAAACTTCTATTAAATGTTTAAACATCTCCCAATAAGGAAGAGCTTCATCTATTGTTAAGTATTTTTCTTCAAGAGGCAATGAAATAGTTTTTCGTACATCTAGAATAAGAATTTGGTCAACTTGATACCCATTCTCCTGTAACAATTGAATATAACTACTTAATTGTAAAATTTGGTCATTAGAAATTGATTTACCTGTTTTATAATCAATAACAGTGTATTTTCCATCAAGTATTCCATATGCATCTATAACCCCTCCAAATTTGTATTGCTCACTAACTAATTGCAATTCATTCTTCAAAGGTATAAAATTATGACATCTTTCCCACTTTAAATAATGCTCATAAAATACTGTCGCTGCATTTTTAAATTCTTCTTCAGTATAATCTGATATGTCAATTTCTTTTTTTGTGTTATGAGATTCAATAGCTTGATGAATTAATATCCCTAATCTAGCTTCGCGTTGTTTATATTCTTCTACATCAATTCCTTGTTTACCTAAATTGTTTGCCCATTTAATAAGATAGGGTTTATCTAAAAGTTTGACTATTGTTGTAGCACCTGGTACGATGGTACCATCTTGAAGTTTTAATATAGCCACAATTTTACCCTCTACATTTCCACAGCTCAATTAACATACTTTCAATTAAATACTCTTTATTTAATCTAGTATCTTTCATAGCTGATTTATATTTATTTACTATATTATATAAATTTAAATAATAAATTTCATTATTATTTATGTATAAAGTAAATAATTTGTTTAATAATATATTAAAGAATGCTCTTATATCAAATTTATCAAACTCATCTTTATAATTAAATTTTTTAGAGATAGTCATTGTATTGTAGAAATTAGCAACAGAAATCTTATCTACAATTTTTTGACATAATTCATCTAACTCTTTTAAAGACTTTGAGTTAAATAATTTAATTTGACCTGGAGTATTACATACTTTTAATATAAAATCTTCATTTGTTTTATCACTAATAAATGTCTTTAAAAAGTCTTTGCTATAATTCTCAAATTCAAATATTACACATCTATTTAATATTGTATTAATAAGTGATGATTTATTTTCTCCTATCAGTACAATATAAGCATACTTACTAGGTTCTTCTAACATTTTTAAAAGAACATTTTGCTTCTTTTCATTTATTAGAGTCGTGTCGATTAAATACATTGTAGGAACAGCTCTTAAATATATTTCATTAATATAATCTAGTGAAATATTTTCAGTAATATCTATTAATTCAATATTATAATGAGATGCTAACTCTTTTACTAATGTATGTTTTCCACACCCATAGTCACCTAAAAGTAAAATTGTGTGATATAATTCAACTAAAGAATAAGATTTCAATAATGTTGAAAGTTTTTCTTGTCCTTGCATTAGAAACCTCTTATCCTCTAGTAAATTGAAGTAGATTTACTATAATAGACTCTCTAGGCATTGTATCCTGTCTTAGTGAGTTAACTAATACTAATAATTTTTCAGTTAAATTATTAAAATAATTAATATTATTTTCAATTCCTGTTACATATTTAACATCTTCAATCATAGATGAAGGTATTTTTGTAATCTCGATTGCTTTAAATATACAAAATTTACTTAAATCTAAGACAAAATCAAAATATTGATTCATAAATAGTCTTAAATCATTACCTTCATTATAACAATTATCAATTGTGCGAATAATCTCAGCTTCATTCCCATCAATAATGTAATTTGTTAAATTAAACATCACTTTATATGAAAAATTACCTAAACTTTGCAATACATTGTCAATTGTTAAGTCATTTGAGTAGCCAGCACATTTTTCAAGCATTGCAATAGCATCACGAACACCACCACAAGCCATTTTTGCAATATAATCACAAGATTCAGTGAAATTAGTGTATGATTCTATGTTACAGATATATTCTAAACGATTTTTAATATATTCTGTTTTAACTCTAGCTAAATTGAATCTTATCACTCTATTTAAAATAGTTGCAGGAATTTTTTGTGGGTCTGTTGTACAAAAAATAAATATTGTATACTTTGGAGGCTCTTCGATACATTTTAAGAAAGCATTCCAGCCTTGTACAGTAATCATATGACATTCATCTATGATATAAATCTTATATTTACTTTCTAAACTACGTTCTTTTGCCCCTTGAATAATTGTTTTAACATTATCTACACCATTATTTGATGCACCATCAATTTCAATTGGATTTCCAATTCCTTCATTGATTCCTCGGGCAAATATTCTAGCTAATGTAGTTTTACCACAACCAGATGGTCCTGCAAAAAGATAAGCATTACCAAATTGTTTTAATTGTAATTGTCTGTTTAATATTTGAATAATTGATTCTTGACCACAACACTCTTCAAATGTTTGAGGTCTATATTTTACTGCAAGTGAAGCCATTAATTGTCCTCCTTATAATTTCTTAACTAAAGATATTTGTTGAGTTGGTAACCAACCAGTCCATATATAATTTAAATCTTCATTAGTTTCAAAGTTATATCCAATTCCAGTCACATAAATCATTTTTCCTAATACTTTTGACACATCAACTTTTAGAAATTTGCATCTAGGATAAAGACCTTTGTTCCAATTAGCAATTAAACTAGGATTTCCTTCAGGTATTAATAATAAATCATCTAGTTTAATTAAATAGTAGTTATCAACTTCATATCTTACTTCTGTATATTTTGGAATATGAATAACTCCTGTTTGTTCATTATAATTACTGATATCAGCAACCATAACTTTATTTAGTTGTTCTTTAGTGATTTTATTCATAATGTTTTTCGATAGTATAATGACTCAACAAATCAGCACTGTGTACTAATGCAGCTAATGGAAATCTTTCTAGAACTCTAAATATTTCTTTGTTTGCATAACCATTATCCATACCACAATTTTGATTTACTAAAACAGCTATTTCCATTTCAGTTAGAGGGATATACCTACTAACTAGCATATAAGTAGTAAAAGAATTATCTCCCATAATATATCTATTATTAGATTCTTTTACTTTATATGTAGGCACTGAAACCCAATCAAATGTTCCTAAATTATCTTGTTTACTTCCTGTTGGACAGTAAACTTTTTTATTTTGTACATAACTTTCATAAAAATTAGTCTTATATAAATCGTGAAGTAAGCCTACTATCTTTAATGTGTTTGCAGAATAAGTGTTAGGAGCATATTTACTCACTAAATCATTTAATATAAAATAAACACTTAACGAATGAAGACATAAGCCACCTTCAAACGCACAATTATATTGTGATGATGCTGGAGCAGTAAAGAAATCACTAGACTCTAAAAAGCTAATAAGCCCAGTGATATCTGCTTCTGGAAAATCCATATTACTAAGTAAAGCGATAAATTCTGCTTTATTTTGCATTATTTCTTGTTGGGTAAGCATTTATACTAACCTCCTTTAAAAATTCAAATATGACGTTATTTTAAGCTTTAAATAAGACTTTTAACACTCAATGACTTAGTAGTAGTTTGTGTGTACATCTTCTTTAAGTCTTCTGTAAGTGATAAGCCTTTCTTTAATTCTTTGTTTAAAGGTGTTGTAGAAACTTTTTCAACAATATAACTAGTTAAACCTTTTTCTTTTAAATATTTGATAATTCCAGCTTCATCATCATATTTAATGTTAGTTTTTTCAGTAACTTTAGCTTGAATATTATCAGGTGTAACAACATCACTTACTCCAAGAGCAGTAAACTCTGTTAAAATTGATTCTTTTAATTCAGCTAATTTAGCTGCAATAGCATCTGCTTCAATTTGTAATTCATTGTAAAGTTTAATTTTTTCATCTAATGTAATAGTTTTATTCATAATTTTAATTTCCTTTCATTTGTTCATTATATTATACAACTTAAATATTTAATTTAAACATAATAACGTTTCAAGTTTTCTATAATAAAATACGAGGTGTGTTAGATTTGAGTTCAATCCAAATACTGCCATTTTTAGAGTGAATTGCAAACACATAGTCTTCTCCCCACCCCATAACTAATTCTTCTATTTCTTTTTTATTGTCCATTTTAGATAATGGTTTAGATTCAAAATGCTTCCCCTTTACTACAAACATTTGATGAGGGTAAAGAAAATCTAAGAAATGTTTAAGTTTTAACATATTTAATTTATTCTCCCTTTTCTGTATATTTCTATATTGTAATAATGTCTTCAATGTTAACTGTAAATAATTCAACAACTTGATTTGAAGAACCTTTATCTTTAGCATACATTTTATTAATAATATCTTCTTTTTTAACAGGTGTGCCATCTTCAGTGAAGTAATTAACTTTAGTTTTGATATTATCGTTTTTATTTGTATAAATCATTACAACATTCTTACCTGTTGAAGTAACTTTAACTATATTTTTAACTAGCCATTCAGTAGGAACATAATTAGTTTTTGTATTATTATCTTCAGGTCTATTTTTAACAGAAGGTAAGTTACCATAGTTAATTCCTAGTCTTCCTACAGTACTTGAATGTTTAATTACTTTGCTTCCATCTTTTAAAGTGATAACGCGTTCCCATTCAATATGTCTGTAAGTGCCATTTTTGTAATTTGTTAAATTGCTTAAAAATTCATTTAATTTCATATTAATAACTCCTTTTTAATTTTATAGTAATATTATACCACTTTTACTAAAATTTGTCAAGAAAAATGATATAATTTTTATTATTATAACCATAAAATTAAATAAATTCTCTCAATTTAATAAAAAGATGAGAAAATTTAATCTTTCTCATCTAAACCCCATAATTTAATAAAATCTATATTATAATATTCTTCCACATTAACAACACGAGACTGCCCTTTTTCATATATATTTAATATTGGGATATCATTTTTAGTTAGTCTGCATTCACTTAAATATTCAGCTTTAATAGTGTTTTTGCCACACTCTTCACATAAAAATTCTACCCAACCACTTGTAATATATCTAGCTGGCTTACCGCAATCAATACAATAGCATCTAGATAAAAATTCAAATCTAGATAATACATAATCAGTATTTTTCCCTGCACCTGAATGATGCAATCTCAATGTGCCATACTTTTCCTTTATGTCTGTAAATCTAAAACTGCGAAGTTGATTATCTTTAATAAGAGCTGCTTTTAGCTCAATACTAAATTGCTTACCAAAAGCCTTTCTCCATCCGATAGGGATTGCATCATACATTGTCCAATCATAACCACCAAATTTCCCACTCCAAACATTATAGATTTTCCAAAATGGATATTTTAAACAGAAAAAGAAGTTATGCACTCTTTTAAATAATCGTTTTATTTTTCTAATTGCTTTCTTCATTAAAATCTCCATTAACAAAGTTTACTAAATATTCAAATAATTCTTCAGATATCACATAATAATTTTTAGAATTTGGACCAAAGTTAATTGCTAAAGCACTGTAAGGTTTTCCCATAAATAATGCTTCTTGATTATTTTTATCAATCCAATCTTTTTTAATTGAGATAGATTTAGAATCTTCAGTTTTTGTTTTACACTCAATTAGCCAATTATCAAGCAATACATCGCCTTTAGCAAAAGGTGTAGCTCCTGAATTTAGTTGACGAGAGCCATTAAATCTTTGAGCTACATAATTTTCTTGAGTTTTAGAATATACTCTTGTAGGTGTCTTACTTCCTTCTTTATTTCTTTGTGCTTTATAATTTTTCATTATTCTTTTTCTATGTCGTGTTCTTCAGCTTTAATTTCTGCAAGAGTTCTATCATCAAGTAATTTTCCATATGATGTGCCACTTGCTGAAATATGTTTATTTAACATTTCAAGATATTTTACTTGAAATTCAGGATGTGAATCTAAGTAAGCTTTTAATTTTGCTTTACCTACAAATTTTAATTCTTCACCTGTAACTTCATCAAAATATGATTCACCAGTATCTAAATTAACTAATAAATATGATTGAACTGTAGGACGCTTAATAAATTCATATTTCATAGCAACTTCTAATAAGTCAAACATCCAATCCAATCCAGTTGCATATCTAAATGTAAGGAAACCTCCTCCACGTGCTGTAGGAGCTGTTTTGTTTTTAGTAATAGCAAATTTAAGTCTAAATCCATCAGCCTCTTCACCATCACTGCAATCAACTTTATCTCCTTTTGTAAATGTTCTAGTTCCAAATCTTACTTTAACAGATGCATAGTACTTAGGGGCATCCCCTCCTGGTTCACCATAAATTGCTGCTCCTGTAAATGTTTGACCAGTAACACGTACTTGATTAATAAATATGAAAATGTTATTTTTTGCAGACACTAAATCAGCCATACGTTTTGTAAATTTATGTAAAGGTCTAGCCATATTACCAGATTTACCTAAATCTTTTTCAATATCGTTTTCTAACTCTTTTCCGCTCACTAATGCTGGAATTGAATCAAGAACTATCATACCAATATTGTCTGCGTCTTGAAATTCTAAAATCATATCTAGAATTTGTTCTCCACTCATTTGTTCAGGATTAACATACACCATTTTAGTTAAATCTAACCCTGTCATTTGAGCTTGAAATGTTTTGTCTAATGAGTGCTCTACATCAACATATACACAAATTCTATCTGGATTTGCTCTTTGATAAGCAGCCATTTCTACACACGCTGCAGTTGTTTTACCACTATGTTCTTTACCAGCATAAACACATATTCTTCCATAAGGTAAACCACCATATAATGGAAAATCCATACCTAAATCACCACAAGAAAATCTTTTATATTCAGGTACAACATCAGCTATTAAAGCTAATTTTGAATTACTATATTCTTTATTTAATTTTTTAGCAATATCTAATACATTTGACATATGCAATCATCTCCTTATATAACTGTTGATAATTTTGCTTCTTGCATTTTTGACATTAAAATTGTCTTAAGAGCATCACAAACTCTATGCAATTCATCTACTTTTGTTTTTAACATTGAAGATACTAAACTATAAATACTTTCAACTAAAATTTCTTCTGCAACACTTATTAATGCTGAATTCTCTTTAAAAGCTACTGTACCATCTGTACCATTAAAGCTTTTTGCATAAGCTTCTTTTCTTAAAGTTTCAGCACACTCTTGTTTTAATGATGCTTTATCTTTAATTTCAGACAATGAGAATGATTTTAAAGCTAATTTTAATAAAACATCTCTAACAGAATCAGTTGAAGATGCATATAGTTGACTATTTTCAATTGAATTTATTGTACTATTTATATCAGCAAAGATAGGGTCTACAATACTTGTAGCAATAGCAATTAATTCACCATAAGTCATTTCAACATTATCTAGTGCTTTTTGTAAATCTCTTTTCATTGAAATAAAATCTCCTTTTGTACATATAGTTATACAACTTTAATTTTCAGTATCTTCTATAAAATCAAAAATTGTCATTTGTTGATAATGCTCTTCTTTGCTTGATAACTGTAATCTATTGCAGGCTTGACTAAATGCTTTATCATAAAAGCGTCTTTTTAGCCATAAATAAAAATCATTTGAAGTGTATACTTGTAATTGTTTTGGATAGTTTCCAAGATATTCACACTCAATTTTGATTTCTTCAGCTCTTTGCTCTTTTCCTTCAGGAGTGTTAATACTATGATTAATATACTCTTTATTCAAAGATTTTTCATAAACGTACTCTATTAATTCACTTGGCCCTACAGTTATAGTAAGTATTTCGGTTTCTTGCATCCCGTCGATTACAAAATCATAAGTTATCATATATTTAAAAAACATTGTCATAAAATTATTCTCCATCTTTTAAGTTTTGTAGTATACTATAATCACTATCCATATATACACGTTTTTTAATTGAGGGTATTTCAATGATATTATACTTATTTTTCTTTAACATAGTAAGACTTACTGATTTAATGCCATCATTCTTAATACTTGTCACTGTAGAAATTGGAACATATAATACTTTATCGTGCTCATATAACCATAGCACAACACCAGCTCTCACACCGGGAATACCTACTTTTTCTTTTAATTTATCATACTGAGTTAAATTACTAAAAGGAAAAGATATTCCTTTATGAGATTTACACTCTATATAATAAATATGTGGTTCTTTATAACCTATAAAATCACATACATTAGAGATAGATTTATATCCAGATACACTGTCATAGATTCTATCTATTGTAGAATTTGGCATAGACTTTAAAAAATCTAATTCAAATTTCTTCTCAAACTTTTTTCCATAATTGTCCATTTATAGCCTACTTTCTAAATTTATCACTGATAATTTTAGGGACAGCTTTTTCCCAATCTATCAAATGATGAATTCTTGGGTGTTGAACTCCTACAGTATTAATACATACACAACTTGGACACATCATCACACTATAAAAAGATTTAACATAAGTCCCATATTTGTTATAAGACTCACTGTTTCCCCCTTTATTTTTTTGAGTTTGTGCTTGAACTAAATCAATATTTGTTAGTGTTAAGAATATATCACCAATTGAACCTAGTGATACATATGTGTTGACATCATCATTAAATCTACCTTTAAATTCAAAGTATTTGTCCACACTACAAAAAAATGAGTTCATAGCTTTTCTTCTAAGTTTAGATTTAAAGAAAGATGCTTCTGCACCTCCAATTAAATCTCCACCTTGTGCAAATGCTACTGTTGTTATACTTTTTGAACTATTTAAAAATTCAATCATAGCAGTGAATACTGAATCTAAATCCTTTATTTTATAAGATTTCAATACACCATTCTCATTTTCTCTAATTTCAAAATAGCCATAGTCATCTTCAAACTCTAAAAAATAATCTAAATTTAATTTCTTTGCAATATCAAAACACACATTTCTAGCGTATACGACTACATTATTACCATCAAAGTTATCCATTATATCAAATTTATCAACTAATTGATTCTTGGAAAATACAATAACATCATCACCATAGTTCTCTTTGTAAACACTTAATTGTGGGTCCTCATCATCTACAATATAATATATTTTACCTGTATACCCACAATCTCTTAGTGTTTTAGTTGTAATAATATTATTTGCTCTTCTATTAGTTAAGATAAAGACTGCATAGTTATATTTATTGTTTTGACACTTTGAGACCATCTGCAAATTCTAACTCACCACATAAGTCATCAAGATTATCTGACTCTCTTACAATTAAGCCTAAATAATACTCATTACCATCAACAGTTTCAACAAATAATTTATTATCTTTTACATAATAAGTTTCTACGTGAGGTAATAAAAGCGTTGTATCAACGATTTTTCTATTTAATACTTGTATATATCTTTTTAATGTATATCTTCTTGTTTCTCCCATTACGCTACTCCTACTTTTGTGTTTTATTAATTATTCTTTCTTTTAAAGATGAACTACTGTAACTATGTCTTCTTGATAAATAGTGAACTTCTTTACCAAGATTTTCAACAACATCACAGCATTCCCACTGTTTATTTTTATAATCTTCCCCTAAAAAATAAATGTCATAATCTACACTACTTAGCATATTTCTAGCATCATTAATATCATAATAAGGGATAACTTCATCAACCCATTTAACTGCTTTTAATTGAGAGTATCTTTCAAAAATTGTTTGAATAGGTTTTTTATATGTTGGGCAGCAATGTAATGCAATAATTAAATAATCACAATGCTTTTTTGCCTCTTGTATTGCTGAAATATGACCTGAATGCAGAATATCTGCTACCATCGGGTAAATTCCTATCTTCATAAATAATTCACTATTTTCCTTTCCTCTATCTACTTTTTAAATTTATCACTAATAATCTTGGGTACAGCTGATTCCCAATCTATTTGATGATGATATCTATGATGACTTACACCTAATGTACTTATTTTAATACAATTTGGATGTAACATCACACTATAAAAAGATTTTACATATGTACCATATTTTAAATATGCTTCTGTAATCCCACCTTCATTAGCTTGAGTAACTAATTGATGTAACATTATATCTCTTGTTGTAAATACTAATTCACCAATTTTACCATATTGTATGTACATATTAACGTCATCATTAAATCTACCAAAAAACTGAAATGGTTTTGAAACTTTGCAGAAAAATGAGTTCATAGCCTTTCTTGATAATTGTGCTTTCCATATTGCTGAACCCATTCCACCAATAAAGTCTCCTTGTTGACAAAATGCAACTGTTAATGAATTTGTATTCTCTAAAAAGTTAATATATTCATTACAGATTGCATCAAAATCGCCAACCCAAATTGAAGAGAACACTCCATCATCTCTTAAGTATCTACTCTTTAATTCAGTATAATCATCTTCAAACTCAAGAAAATAATTTAAATTTAAATCTTGTGCTATGGTGTGTAGTACATTTCGAGCAAATGTAGGAACACCTCTACCATCGAAGTTATCCATAATATCAAAAGTTTCTCCGGCACGTTTCTTATCAAAAACAACTATATGCTCTTTACCAAAATTATTGATGTAGTTATTGATATCAGTATCTTCGTCATCTAATATAATATACCACTTACCTGTGTAATTGCATCTATTCAATAAACTAACAGTTTTAACACTGTTTGCCCTACCGTGAGATAAAATAAATACTGCAAAATCTTCTCTCATAACGTAACACCTTTATAATTTAAACTTATCACTAATTATTTTTGGTACTGCAGATTCCCAATCAATTAAATGATGAATTCTTTTATGTGTTTGCCCCATTTCAGAAATTTTCACACAACTTGGGCACAACATAACACTATAAAATGACTTTACATAAGTTCCATACTGTAAGTAAGCCTCAGTAATACCACCTTCATTTTTCTGTGTTTGTGGTTGGTCTAAACACATATCTCTTGTAGTAAAGAATAAATAACCTCTCTTACCATAATCAACATAAGCATTAACATCATCATTGAATCTTCCTAAGAATTGAAAAGGTCTATCAACTCTACAAAAGAATGAATTCATTGCTTTTCGAGTAATTTGCTTACTCCAAACAGCAGAACCTGTACCTCCTATGAAGTCACCAGTTTGTGCAAAAGCTACACATACAGCACCACTATTATCTAAAAACTCAAGATACTCATTAATCAATAAATCAAAATTAGTAACATATCTTGTTTTTAAAGAATTATTTTCTTCATATCTTTGTCTAAAGCATAAATAATCGTCTTCTAGCTCTAGAAAATATGTTAATTGTAACTCTTTTGCAATTTTATGAAAGACATTTCGTGCAAAAGTTGGCACTCCACGTCCTTCAAAATTGTCCATAATATCAAAAGTCTTACCTGCTTCTACTTTATCAAAAATAATAATGTGTTCTTTGCCAAAATTATTAATGTAAGTATCTACTTGTTTATCTTCATTATCGACAATGATATACCATTTACCAGTATAGCCTGTTCGCTTTAATGTATCTATAGTAACAACATTATCTGCTCTTCCGTGAGACAATATCATTATTGCAAAATCATCTCTAACCATATCAATTATTCACCTTGCTTTTTAGCATATTGATTATGGTTATTTTCGCTTACTGCTGTACCTGTCTTCTCCATTATATCTTTAATATTTTTACTTAGTTTAACATAACCATTTGCAATGGCATCATTAAAATCAATAATAACTAAAGCACTTTGTTCCATTAGTTCTTGCATTTCTTTAGATGCGTGTGCATAATAGTCTGCAATTTTACTATATGTAAATACAATATGTCTAGTTGCTGCTAATTTTAAAAACTCTTTTTCTTCATCAGTTATATTTGCTACTGAAATGTTACGAATTAATTGTTTATATTTAACATCGCTGTATAATTCATATAATGAAGGCTTAGAATTTTTAGGTAAATATTGAGGTACACCTACTTTAGTTGTATACTTTGTATCAACTACATCTTCTTCTAAACCAAATAAGTTAAATTCATTTGACATATTTTTCTTCTCCTTATTATTGAATTTCAGGTAAAATATTTTTAATTGAATTTCTTTCAAAAACTACAGCTCTGTGATTTCCAAATCTCATTGTAAGATGTGTTTCTTCACTAAGCTCTAAAGTTAATTTCAAATCAGATGCATTAATTTTACAAGTGTACTCATCATCAGTAAGAATAGTACCTGGAACATATCCTACACATTCGTGATTTTCTTTTCTTGTATCAAATACAACTACGCTATCTTTTACAAATGAGAATGTGATAGCTGGATTAACTTCATCTTTACTTGTAAATAGAGTTAATCTATTAATTGCAGATAATAGTAGATTTTTTTCAAATACTACATTATTTTGATATGAAGTGTCCCCCATCCCTCTAATTGCTCTTACAGGAACACTATTAAGCATACTATCATCACTTGTAATAATAGTAGTTAATTCAACTTTACTATCTTTAAATTGTACTCGAGATTGCACAATTCCACCACCAATATTTGTAAATCCAATTGATAATAGAACATCTGCATCAGTAAACAATTTAAATAGCTTAATTGTTTTTTCATTTAATAATAATTTTACAGGGTTTGTTAAGTTAAATGAATTAATACAAGCACCATTCGCAAATGTAATTGCACCTAATTCATCAACATAAAACATTTTTTGAACTTCTTTTCTAATACCAGATTTTAAAAGTTCTTTGGAATTATACTTAAGAATACTTTGTAATACACCCTTAGGTACTGTAAAACTATTTGTAACTTCTTCAATTTCAATTTTAGGCAATTTAACATAAGTTTCACCATCAAAAATAAGTGGGAATTTATAATTACCATTTGCTTTTACTACTAAAGCATTATCTTTAGTTAACAATTCAATTGTTGGAGTTGTTACTTTTGAGATTAAAGTTAAGAATAAGTTTGCAGAAATTACTGCTGTAAATTCTTCACTTTCATCTAAATCAATTGCAACTGTAACATAGTACTCTTTATTTGTAACATTTAAATATAGTTTATTTCCTTTTGCTTCTAACTCAAGTGTTTCAGATACTAAGGTATTTACATTTGTATCTACAGCGTCTAAAATCTTTTTACAAGCATCTTGAAATAATTCAGTTTTAATTATCATAATTTGTTTCCTTTCATTTTACATCTATCACTATATTATACACCTTTTAAATTAAGAAAGAAGTAATTTAGATAAACTTTCTTCAGTTGATTCACTATGTATTTTACAAATAGCTTTAAAGGCTTCATCTATAGTAGTATAATTCTTTTGCATATCTTTAAATTCTTTCTTTAAAGAACTTTCATATTCTTCTTCATACCAACGAGTACTTACAGAAGCATCACATTTAAATGGAACAACACAGTAATCATCAATACAAGTTTTCATAATATGAGTAAATCTTTCTGCAACAACATCAATATTTTCAACAGGACATTCTCCTATTAGCTCGTCGTGTACACCAATAAGCATTCTAAACCCTAAATCATTTAATTCTTTATCATAGAATAATTTAATCATTGCTACTTTAGTCATCGTTGCAGCCCCACCTTGAATGCGAGCATTTACACATTGTCTAACAGCTTGTGATATTAGTGCTGTATTAGAATGAATTTCAACTCCTTCAGCACTTGCTTTTTGTTGTAATTCAACATAAGCTTTTGATGACTTTAATTTTTCACATTCTTTTATATATTTTTTAAGTAATGCATCTTCTTTAACTCTATTTTTACATATTAAAAATGGGTTAAATTCTGAATTAACATTACTTGAATCTACTTTATATTTTACTTCATAAGGTGGAAGAGTGATATCAGGAAGACGTCTTCTTCTTCCATACCAATCTTCTACATAACCATTACGTTTAGCAAATGTTTCTGTCTCATCCATCCATTTTCTAACTTTTGGAAACCCTTTATAGAAACTATCTAAGATTTCTTGAGCTTCTTCTTGACTACCTTTTATAATATCAGATATAGATTGAATTCCCATTCCATACATAATACCTAATAAAAGACCTTTTACTGAACTTCTTCTCTTTTTACCCTCTTCATAAATTGAACCATCAGGATAATGCTCTAAGTTATCTTCATATTTATTATGGTATACTTTTGATGCGATTGTTGCATACAAATCTTTACCTTCTTTATATGCATTAATCATATTTTCATCTTGAGAGTAATTGCTTAATAAACGTGGCTCCTGTTGACTAAAGTCAGAACCAACTAAAACATAACCATCTCTAGCTTTAAACATCATTCTGATTTCTTTATTTTTTGAAGGAATTTGTTGTAAGTTTGGATTAGAACAACTGAATCTTCCTGTATCTGCACCAATTTGTCTAAAATTACAATGTATTCTATTAGTTGATTTGTTTATCTGTTCTGGTAAGGTATCAATAAATGCCTCTACTAACTTTGCCATCTTTTTATATTCAAGTAGTTTACTACATAGATTAAGTTTTGTTTTAGCATAAATTTTTGTTAGTTCATCTTTACCTGTTCCTCTAGGTTTACTTTTATCTACTACAGGAACCTTTAATACATCATATAATAATATTGCTAATTGAGTAGGTGAACCTAAATTAATAGGTGTTTCTAGTTGTTCACTTTTAGATTTAGCAAAACTTTCTTTACCATTTTTACCTTTTTTAAGTTGTTTATATGTAGCATCAGGAGTAAGTCTCCAAGCTTTAATTTTGTCTTCAAATGTACTTAGTTCTGTGTTTAATTCATCCATCATTGTGTTTAGTAAGTTATGATATTTATTGCTTAAACGTTGACAATAATCTATATCAACTTCAATACCAGTTAATTCCATTTCAGCAACAACTTTGATACAAGGCATCTCAATATCTCTAAACAATCTAAACACACGTTCTAAACTTTTATCTTGAAATAAACTAAGTTGATATTCATATAGTAAATAAGTCATTAACGCATCTGTTGCAGCATATAATGCAAATACTTCTGGTTCAAAAATTGCATACTCTTCTTTTTCAAATAATTTCTCAATTGAGTATTTTTCTTGTTCAGAGTTTATATGTAAAATATATTGCTCTTTTAAACCTGCTGGTTCATTTTCATTTAAAAGTCTAGCTGCAATATATGTATCCCAATAGATAGGTAATGTTTTGCCAGTTGTACATTTAATAACTTGATAGTCAAATTTTGCATTATGCATTATAATTTTTACATTGTGGTCTATTAATCTTTGAAATTGTTGAGCAACAAATTCTTCTGTTAATTGCCAAGATAAACGTTCTCTTGTTTCAAAATTAACGTGATTAATAGGAACATATGCTTGCTTCATACCTGGAGTATATAGACAAGGACCCATCAACTTACAAGTTATTGGGTCCAAGCTATTATTTGTTTCGGTGTCAATTACAATTACACCATTATCAATGGCTTTAGTTATGTAAGTCTCCAGTTCTGATTCAGTTTTAATTACAATTGTATCATTAAGATGAGAACCTAATATTCTATAAACATTTTCTTTTATCAGCTTTAATTTCTCAGCTAATGAAAGTTTTTTATTAGTAATTGCTTTATTTTCTGCAACAACTAAATCTTTAGGATTGTTTATTTTATTTAGAATATTTTTTGTTTTTTGCTCATCAACATTAAACTCTTCTCCCCAAAGACTGTCAATCATTAATTAATCACCTTATTAAAATTGATATGTTCTTTTAGGTCTAGAATTTGTATTGTCAACTCCAGGTTGAGCTACTACACCAGGTGCTGGTTGACCTGGAACTGCTGGGTTTTGAACTGGTGCAGGTGTTGGAGTATTATACATTACACCTGGTGTTGTTGCAACTGCAGGACCTTGAGCTGGTTGTGGAGCTACAGGTTGTTGATATACTCCACTTGGTTGTTGATATACAGGTGTAGTAACAGATGGTTGGTAAACACCATACCCATAAGCTGTTGAAGGTGATTGAACAGGTTGTGTTGGTTGTGGTGTAACAGATTGTGGTTGAGCACTTTGACCAAATTCTCCTGTAGCTACAAATGTAGTTAATTCTTCAAATGTTTTTTCATAGTATGAGTGATGAGATAAATCAAAGTCTTCAAAATCACTAAAATCTTTTACGTAGATTTCTGGTTTATAGATTTGAGGATTTGCATACATTACATCATATTTTGTTTGTAAACTACCTTTAGCTCCACGACGTTTAATTTTGAAAATACATTCAGATAAATTATAACCTTCATCAATATAACTTTTTAATAGTTTAGCGAAACTTGCAGGTCTTTCCCATACTTTAGCTTGTGCACCAATTGTACCATCTTCTTTAGTGTAATATTCTAATAATTTAACATAAAATTTTACACCAACACTATTACCTTTTTGACATAGAGGACATTTTTCTAGAGGGTCATAACCTTCTCTTAAACAAGATACTCTTCTCCATCTATCTCCTACTTGAACATTGTGAACTGTTACAATATCAAATTCATTTGGTGATGTGTAAATAAATCTTACAACTGCTTCATCTCCGTCATCTTTTAAAGAGTTAAAGTAACCAACTTTACTTTTTTGAGTTGATTCAGCTGCAGATGATTTTTCATAATTTTCATAATTGTATTTTGCCATTTTTAATTTTCTCCTTTACATTTGTTTCATAATATTATACAACTTGATTATTTCAAATTGAGCATTTTATTAAATTTATTTTTATTTTCCTGTAGAACCATATCCACCGATACGTTGAATGTCATTATCAGCTTCATTGTCTACAACATCATATTTCACAAAAATTCCTTGAACTAACTTATCATTTTTAGAGATGATAAAATCATTTGTTCCGTGATTATGTAATCTAACTGAAATTTCTCCTTCATTACCAGGATTGTTGTAATAATCACTATCAATGATTCCTACTGTATTAGTTAAAGTAATAAAATTATTGTTTTTAAATCCTAAACTACTTCTAGGAACAATCATTAAAAACTCACCTTCTTTAATTTGACACTTAACTTGAAGTGAGAATTTTACATCTTGTCCAGGTTTAATGACAGTAGATATAGGACTATGAAAGTCATATCCACAACTACCTTTAGTGCCTCTAGAAGGTAAGTCAAAGTCTTTTGTACTTGTACTTACATATTCAAATTTATTCATTTGATTTCTCCTTTATTGTTTATATTGTTAACAACTTACGTGCATCTTCTTCTGATAAATCATTGAGGTCTTTACCTCGAGGAACTTTAACAACATCTATAAACACATCTTTTCTAATGTTGTTTTTAAATCTCTCAGTTCCTTTATCTCCTGCAGTGTCCCCATCAAAGCACAGCACATAATGTCTAATACCACTTTTATTTAAAATTTCATATTGATATTTAGTCCCTGTCCCAAATAATGCGATAGCTGGAAAACCTAATGACCAAGCATATAAACAATTTATTTGTGATTCACAAACTAAAACTTTTTTAATGTTATTCATTTTAATATAATTTAATAAATAAATTGGCTTCTCTGCATCTTCATCTATAATAAAAAATTTATTGAAGACACTTCTTCGAGTCAACATTACTAAATTATCTTTTTCATCCCAAACAGGAAATACTAAACACTTACTTATGGTATCATATTTAACACTAAATTTTTCACATATTTCAGGAGATAATTTTCTTTGAATCATATAAGGGTGGAAATTTTGCATTTCCTGAAGTTTTGATGCGTCTAGTGTTTTTATGTGACTTTGATTAGAAAGTTCAATTTCCTGCAGATTTAGAGCTCTATTAACGTATAGAGTACCAAATCTTTCAATTAACCACTGCTTACCAAAATCATCTCTTTTATCAAAACACCCTGCAATAAAGTGCCATAAAGGACCACTTTCACCACAAGTAAAACAATGAAAGTTTCCATACATTATCTCATCAGAATCTCCAGAATACACTCCACAAGATTCGTGTCGTTCAACACCATCTTTATGAAATGGACAGGTTACTCTAACATCATCTCCTTTAGGGACTATTCTTTGCAACTTTCCATTAGATAGTTCGCTCTTGAGTTTCTTTAAAATTTCAATAATAGGAGCATTAATTAAATAATTATTAACTATTAAATCCATTAAAATACCTCTTCGCCATCTGTTGAACCTACATATCGTGTTGAGTAATCAATGTCTTCAACTTCACCATTATTTGCATCATTTTCATCAGGAACATAAGTGAAATTACCTTTATTTAAATCTGTAACATAAGTTAGAACTTTACCATTTTCGCTATCTCTAGATTTTACTAAAGTTAACTTCATTACTTCATCTTTTTTCTCAAGAAATATAATCATTGTACTATCTTGTCCAATTCTATCTGATTGAGCAATTTGAGTAGTGTCAACACCTCCAGATTCTGTAGAAGTTCTATTTTGTTGACAAACACTTATAATAGGTATTCTCTTCATTACTTGTAAATTTTTCAGGTCTTTAGAGATATTACTCATTTTATCAACTGCAGTCTTACCTCTTCTTTGGTCCTCAAGTAAAGACAATTGGTCAACAAATAAAATATCTAGTTGTTCTTTTTCTATAAACATCCTTAAAGCATTCACATCTGCTGGGCCATCAATCATTTTTGGAGTTAATACTTTCATTGGACCTAGATTCATATTAGGTAATTCATCAATATATTTTTTATACTCATTTTGAATAGCAATATTTCCGTGAGTCATTCCACCATTATTCATATGACCTAATAAAGTGTCAACACGATAACCTACTTTTCTTTCACTCATCTCACCTGAATAAATTCCTACCCTTAATCCTTGTTGAGCAGCTGCTACTGCACATTTAAGAAGTATCCAAGATTTCCCATAATTAGTTCTAGCTACAATAGTTGCTAGTTCTTCTTCTCTATCAAATCCACCTACAACTTTATCTAGTTCTTTAAATCCTGTAGAAATATAATATTTATTAAAATCTCTACATCTTTCAACATATTCATTAAAACGTGTAGTATCTTGTATGATGTCAACACTTCTTAAACTCACTCCTGTAGATAATTGTTCTTGAGTTCTTTGATATAATTGCATAGCAGCATCTACATCATTATTCATTAAATATGTTCTAACTTTATTAAAAGTTTCTGCTAATTTTCTTGTGTTAAAATCATCATATAAACCTTTAATCAAATAATTAGGCGATTCACTAACATTAATAATTTCAAATGTTGGAAATGAACTTAAAAATGTTGCTTTATCGCATATATTGTTATATAGCTCTAGATGTGTTTTAATAAATTTAAATTCTTTTCTATAATCACTAAAGAAGTCATCTGTTAAATTATTCATTAAAATTAATGAGCTGTCTTTTGTCTCAAGAATGTAATTTAGTACTTGTAATTGTATCATCTATGTAGCCTCCTCATTAATATTATACAACTTCAATTTTCAAAACATTAACTTTAAGTATTATTAAGACCTCTTTTATCTAAACCTTTTAGTTCTATACAATGACTTAAACCAGTTATTCTTGAGAACAATCTCGGTCCAACTGTAATATTTAAGTCTCTCATAGTTAAATTTGATGTATAGATATTAGTTTTATTTAAGTCAATTCGAGCGTTTATAGCACTTAACATATTTTCGTGTTCAAATAAAGTAAGTCCTTTTGAGCCTACTTCATCCCAAATAACAATATCTGCTTTTAGTACATTATCTTTGATATGTTGAACATACTCACTTTTTTGTGAAATGTTCTCTTTCAATGCTGATAAATATCTAGGTATATTAATAAACAATACTCTACACTCAAGTCCCGATTTTACCCAAATTTTATTAAGATAAGCCTGTGCTAATTTTAATGCCCAAGAAGTTTTACCATTCCCACATCTGGTACTATGAAGATATAAATTATTGCCTTCCTTAACAAAATCTAAGATGTTTTGTTCAATGCTTTGTAAATATAAAAAAGCATCTAAATCTGATGTTTCAGGATATTCATCAACACTTAAAGCAATTCTTTTTCTTTGAGACTCAGAAATGTTAGCTTCTTTATACAAGTAATCTAACTTATATTTTCGCATACAAAACGTATTACAATCTCTTTGATTACATTCATTTACTAACCAACAATTATTTTCCATCTTCTTCGCTCCAATCTAATCTTTGTCCACATCTTGAGCAATAATTATTTAACCCAATTCTTGCGTGATATGTAAAGTTATTATAAAATCCTTTTCTAATTTCTTTAGAATCAGGACTTTCTACTTCAACATCATTATCATCAAATTCAAATATGTGTAAGTCACAGCTAGGGCAAATTGCACCATAAACATTTACGTTATCATAAGAATCATAACCAAGTTCTTCCCACTTAACTTTTAAAGCAATATCTTTATTAACAAGTTTTTGAAGAGTGTTAATATCTTCATCATTGTGATTTAAAGTGTATGGATTTGAAATTGTTTCTTCCTGTAACCTATTTAAAGCTATTTGATATTTATTGTTCATTTTCTATACACCTTCTTTCATAATATTATACAACTTGATTTTGCTGATTCTTTACTTTTTTTGATTAGAGTGAGCAGAACTAACTTCTATTATTGTTTCTATCAATTCATTTCTTAAAATCAATTTGCTTTTGCGTGCTTTATACTCTGCTTCAATAAAGCTTTTTGCTTTTACAATTGCACAGCAATGCACGTTATTAATATCTTTTGCTATTATTTTATAATATGACATATCTTAATTAATCCTTTTCTCCTTTTATCCACCAGGTCTTTTTATAGTCTTTAATACGATATTTATGAACTTCATACTCAGTATAATCAGCATCCCAATTTGCAAGACTAAACACAGGTTCAATACTCTTTAGATAATAATCATTAGATGATTTATATAATCCAACATTTCTTTCATAACCTTTTTTATCTACAATTCCTTTATCTAAAGCTTTACTTATAAGATTCATTGTCATACCAAAGTTACCAGATAAATCTTCTTCTAAATCTTCATATCTTGCTATAATTGAAGCAAGTCTAGTCACATTTGTTTCGATATCAGGACCATAAAAACTTTGGTCTTTCATTAAACATATTCCTTTTTCTCTTTTTGTGAATCGGCTTTCACTTGTTAATTTTTCAATCATTAGCTACTAACCCCCTCTTCAAATTTACCACATTCTAAACATTCAATGTTATATCTAATCCCATAAAATAGTTCAAACCATTTTCGACGAATTATATGCTTACCTCTTTTGCCACATCCATAACAATACTTAATAAAAATATCTCCTCTTTTCATTAAGAAAGTACCTCCTCACACTGTAAACTTTTTTCATCATTGGAATTCCAGTAAATCTTTTTGCCACAAAAAGGACAATAACTAACATTTAACTCTAATAAATGTGTAAAGCACTCTTCATTGTAAATTTCTTTTCCACAATGAGGGCAGTCAGCTTTGTCGAATACATAAGTTTCATATTGAGAATTTTCATTTATAAATTCTATAAATGTGCCTTTTGTTATTTTAACTTCTAAAGTTTTTTCTTTATCAA
>JAEIGA010000045.1_pt1 | contig 151592 bp, 213 predicted proteins | sample 9270691 | NCBI WGS metagenome assembly JAEIGA01 (sample SAMN17057246, study PRJNA624740) | gut metagenome | biome: biome; isolation source: fecal sample | host: Bos grunniens | place: China: Xizang | collected 2019 | reverse complement strand
CTATCCAAAGAAAGAATATAAGCCACAATAGCTGTCATGTTATCTTCTTCAGCCTGTCGAGTGTTAGCTAAAGTTTTAATAGAATTGTCTTGTATAGTTGCACTCATTGTTTAATTCTCCTTATGTTGCCAGTTCATAGAATTCGAACGAGATTGGTATAATCTTAATTCCATGATACGGAACATCTACAGTTACAGGAGTGAATCCATCTACATTGTAATCTTCCGCGGTATAAGTTCCATTAGCATCAAATGTTTTAGGTACTATCTTATAATTTCTTCCACCTGCTCTATACCATGTCATTCACGAACCACCACCTTTACACCTACATTAAAGCTCTGTGCTTCAAATACTATTGTGATACTACCATCAACTGTAGTAACACTATTAGGCATTACTCCAAATATACTTGTGTATAACTCTACTGTAGAGTTTTCCGTGATTACCGGATCTTGGAACTGCACAACAGTTTGACCTGCTATTAATGTATCCATAAATACAAATCCTGTAGCAATTTGTAATACTTCATTAATAGCACCTACTGCAGTTTTATCAGCAGTGTTTAAATCAGCATACTGCTGTGAAGTGTTAACATAGTTAGCTATTTGCTGTCCGGTTACACGCTTTGATAAATAGCCAGTTCCTTTAGGTTCTGCTACTTCAAGTAAATCACCGGATACTACTTTACTTGCAGGACTCAGATCGGATATAGGTATTCTAGGTATATCTGCCATAACTAATCTCCATTACTGTGTTCTTCTCTGTTCGTCATCTTCTGTAACTCGTAAACCTGCGTCTTCACCTTCAAGAACACGATCATATACTAAGGATAAAGGCTTACCATCAGGCCCCAAGAATTCATCATTAACTCTAGGTATAGGTCTAAACTCCTGGCTTCCGGGTTCTGATGTATAAACAGCAGGATTGATCTTTTCATCTGTTGTCTTATCATACAGAAGATTGTATTTAGGATCACTCATTCTGATATCATCAGGAACATCAACACCTACTTGTGTGATACCTTGCGCAAAGATAACATCAGGCACTTTGTAGTGATTACTATCATCTGCGAGAGGATTAGACATATCAGGCATTGTATCATTAACATTAATAAGTGCCTTAACAATATGATTGTTATTAGCTAACTGCAATGAATTTAATGCTCTATATCCAGCATCTACTGTAGGATACTTTTCAGCAGTAGAACTTCTTGCATATACTTTTTCACGAGTATCTTTAGGATTAATAGTCATCTTTTCCTCATTAGTCATCTTCTGCATTCTTGCATAATCGTTACGAGTATAATGACCAACCCTTGTGGGGCCAATATTACCAGTAACATCATTAGTATTTGCAAGTCTGGCATCTACTGAAATCTTTGTAGCAGTATCTACTCTTACACCAGCATACTGGAAGCAGTACATACCTAATGGTCTAACATATTCAATACAGCTATCAATCGGCTTTTTATTACTAAAGTAAACTACATTGATAGTTCCATCTTCTACGTTAGAATCTACATATACGGAGTTAACTGGGATAGAAGTATCTTCAAGTCTGTTGTATAAGATTTCTTTTTCTTCACCATAAGCATTGATGTCGTGTTGCTTAAGGTTTACTTCAGCTGCAAGAGTTACACCAGTTTTACTGCCTTTATATTTAATTAATGACATAAAGAACAGCATTGCAAATCTGTTAAATGCTGCACATAATCTGTCATCATACTTATAACCCATTGTATCACCTAACATCCATAACAGGTCTTTAGGACAACGGAGGGGATCATATAAATCCGCAAGGTTAGTTATATCAAATTGAGTTTTTGTGAGTGCATAATCAAACCATTTCAGGAAAAATCTGAAATCGGTACTCTCTAAATAGCATTCAGGTACTGGTATATCTCTTATCTTCATATAAATAAAAAAGGTTGACCGTATTGATCAACCTATTTAATCAGTTATCCAAATGCGACTTATAGTGTTCACTATAATCATACTGTATTTTACATTCATCTGAAGGTCTAATACCAAATTCAACTTTGACTTGATTTATTATATCTTCTGGGATATTCGGATTTAAGTATATTGTAGCTCTGCCAAATTTATCCCAGTCCACACGACCACGAGGATAGTAATTGTATGCACGTCTAACTCCTTTGGGTTTTAAATCCTCCCAAAGTCGCTTATGGTTATAGGTATTACCAGATTTAGCAATACCATTAACAGTATCAACTGAACCAAAAGGATATGATAGAAGTTCTCCTTCATCATCTATATACCAAAAAATACCATTAAAGGATTCTTTTGCTCCTTTGATGTATTGTTTCATGATCTATCTCCTCATCTTCTCAATAGCGATATCTACCTTATCGCAAATATCTACAAATGCATCAAGATAACTATCGTATTCGCTATCATCATTAACCACAATAATCTTTGTCATCTTATCAGGTTTCTTCTTGCCCTTAAGATATTCTTCAACTGCTTTTTCTTCTTTAGCAATTTCAGCTTTCTGCGCAGAAGATCTTCTTGGATCATGTGTAGATACTCTTAAGCGAAGTCTAAACCTAAAATATGGATTATCATTCTCATCAACTGCGAGGAATGTGTAATAGTTTGAATAATCCTTGGACTTATTCTCATAGATCAACTTTAACTCATAATGATCTTTAAGCATATCCTCGACATCTTCAATAAAGGTTTCATAATCAATTATCTGCTGCTCACTTACCTTTATATTCTTATCCGCAGGCATCAAAGGGCCATCAGGAATTTCATACCCTCTATAGGTAGACGCTGCAACATTAGACTGATCATCTACAGTTTTTGGATACATGATAACCTCAATATTAAATTCTATAGGTAATGTAGGCTTTATTAGTTTCTTCATATTCTATCTCCTTCTATAATAAAAGCACCACCTGAGGTATTTATCTGCTAGAATAAATAAACCTGATTGGTGGTGCTATATCAGAACTCAAAAGAGTACTAATCTAAATTGTATTATCAAGTTTATTTATTCTAGCATTATTATTATATACTAACGATGAAGAAAAATAAACTACTTCTTATATGCTACTTAGTTTTTTCTAACCTCTAACTCGCTTCTATCGAAAACTGGACAATCATTAGGATCTCCAAACATTGCTATATGATAGTATTCACCATCATAGTGTTTAACTACTCCCCAATCACCTTTATGAAATCCTGACTTGATATCCACAATAGTACCTGTAGGAATTTCTTTAGATGCTATGATGTATCTTTTCATATCATTAATCTCCTACCACTTCTACTGCCCAGCAATCATAGGACTTATCTCCACCAAGTCCTTGAACATATCCATTCATTTCCCGTTTATTTTGAAGATAATCTTTCAATTCTTTTCCAGTCATCATCAGAGTATATACCTCTTGTCCCTTTCTAGAAATTTCATGAATTTCATACAAACGAGGTTCAGTTAGATACTTAGCTTCAGAAGAACTAATATATCTTTTCATAATGTTCTCCTTATTATCTTATCAAACACTCAGGTGCTATTCTTATACTTCCTAATGCATTACTTGGTTCATTGTAAGTTGCAATACTGATAGGGTTAAAATAATCGACGTCGCAACCAGACCAAGTAATTACCGGATTAGTAGGTGATCCGGCATCAAAATAAGTAATGCGATCATCTACTCCTCTCATAAGATTAACGATCTCCATAACCGTAGGCTTCATATCAAATCCTCTATTCGCAGGAGCATAGAACATTGCTAATGCTTCTTTAACTTTAGAAATGATAACGTCACCTACATCTACGCTTACAGGTTTAGTAGTGTAGATTTGACCTACTACATAGAAATCAAATACTCTGCAATAGCCGAATTGCATATCTACCGACATAGACTGTAATGGTAAGAAGTCATTGATTACATTGTCTATGAACATTTGCGGCGGTTTATATCTCCTGAAGTTTACTGTATTAGATATTTGAGCAGTAGATATTTGACCTTGACCCCAAACATCGTTTTGAAAGTCATTATGTACTGCAAAGCACATAGCGGTGTATCTCTTGAAGTTTGTTGAGAATATATACTTATTAGGATCTTCGGGATCAAAATCTAAACCTAAAGCATTAGCCCAGCTATATGTAGGGCTTATAGCTCCTTTAGGGAAGTCATGATAAGTAATATATTTCTTAGACTTCTGTGCATCAGTAAGGTTATCATCTTGATAGATAGCCATATTGATTTCAAGAGCTTTTTGACAGTCAAGAACTACTCCGCAATCTACTCCTGCTTCTCTATTTAAGAAACGAGTATAATCAGGAAGCGTTACAAGGCTATTGTATGTATTGATATAGTTTCTACTGTTATAGTATGCTTCCTTTGCAGTTTCGGGTGACTTACCTGTTACTGTGTAAGTATGCGGAAGTTCAACAGTATTAGAAAGGTTAGAAACAAGCACCTCTCCGCCTTTTGGATCCCAGGCAGTAGGCTGAGGTTGTTTAGCAGGCATAGGATCAGTTAATACATCCGCGCCTACACAACCTATAACTCCGGAACAATCTAACCAGAAAACTGTAAGATAATAACCTTCATAATTAGTAAGCTGATTAAGATAATTACTAACGGTAATTTGAGCATTAGAATAGTTATCGTATGTTACAGCATATCTAGGTTCAGGTACATCAAATTCAGCAGTTGTAGGAACTTGCTTCCATTGAGTTTTATCAAACGTACTGGCAGATAATGAAGTTCTACCTCTAATCCATAATGAGCGAGTATCTACATGCTGAGAAGGAAGTGTAAATGTATAATTCTTCTTCTTAATATCAGATACAGATATTGAGTAACTTCTTAAATCTCCCTCGACAGCTACTCTAGTACAAGACTCGCCTGACTTTAATGTAACAATATCACTTTCAGCAAATACATCAATATCGTCTGATAATACAGTTCTTTGACTTCTAGAAGTTGTTTGACCATATCCAGAAGACATCGGCAATACATTATATGTAATTACTCGAGAAGTATTTGTAATATCTGTATATGCGTTTAATGTGAAGAAGTTTGCACCATTAAATCCAAAATCAATACTAAGTGAATCGGCTGTATTATTAGTAAATGTAACTTCTGTTCTAGCAGCGGTGTAAAAACCTAAATCATATCCTATAAGCGCGAATATCTTTTCAGCATCTTTTCTCTGAACTACAGACGGTGCAAATAATTCTGAAGCAAGATAGTCGATATTAACATTAAGATTATCTGCTGCTGAAGCTAAGAATTTGCATAATACCATTCCGGGATCTGCATCTGCTTCTGGCTTCCATAATGAGGTTAATTTAGGTACTAATGCCTGAAATTCTTTCATTAAAGAATCATAATCTCTAATTGAATATGGGATAAGACCTTGTGTTTGATCTGCCATGATATTCTCCTAAAAGTTTTAGCTATTATGATACAAGGTTGAAGTTAGTTAGGGTTGGCGGAATTTAAATCTATAGTTGCAGTAGTTTCAAACTTAGTAGTAATGCCTACTGTAAGATTTAAATCTGTAGCGGGATTTATAGTTTGATTATTAGAATTACCAGTATATTTCAAACCGTCTGAGAATATAGTATCTTTAGCAATAGCACAAGGTTCGTGTAAATCAATCTGATCTCTAATATTCTTCTCAATAATAGCTCGAGTATTTTCACTATTATACTGCCATAAATATTGCTTTAAACCTACACCGAAGTTAGGGTTATTATACAATTCATTCTGGCCAGACAATATAAGAAGACGAGTTCTATTAGTGACTGACTTTAAATCTTCATATACTGCAACTGAGTTATTAGCAACGTTAAACATGTTAGGAAATGCTAATGATGTAGTTAATGCCATAATGTCACCTCTTCATTCTTCTATTTGTATCATGAGTTTGTTGCAGGAAAAGAACGCATATAACGGCAATTACTATTACAAACATTATAGCTGCGAATGATAACCAAGCTGTCATTTCTATCTCCTCCTTATGTATTGGTCTTAGGTAATCTATAAGACCCGCCAGTTAATCCTAAAATTAGCCAGTTTGACGAAGTTGTATCTAAAGAAGTTAAAGCTACTATTTCACCTTCTGTAGGATTATACGGGAGTAATAATGATGGATAGTAAGGTAAATCCTTATCTTCAACATAATTTTTAGGAGTCCTGCCCCCGTATTCTATCTTATCATATGCTCCGTGAATATTTGGAATTCTTACTTGAATAAGTAATGTACCATCTCCAGCATATTTTACATCTTTTGCGTAACCATATACAACCAATTTGTCACCTCATCAAATTCTGAAATAATCCAAGAATTGCAACCTATATCTGTTATACTTAAACAAGGTTATAGTACGAATTTAGGACCAAAGTTAGTTATAGTTTTCACTGCCTTACCTTCCCAGCCATGAATATCTATACTTGATTGACCTTCAGCTAAAGCAGAGCTTTCTGAGAATACAGCATGATTCTTAACTACATCTACAGCTTGCCACTCAATTACGTTTAACTTGTTATTGCATTTATATACGTGACCCCAAGGAGATCCGAAAGCATAATCATTATTATCACTAGGATTTTTAGCGTCTGCAATTATAGCTAAAAATTTTGTACCATCTGATAATTCTACTTCTAATGCATCTCCTACTGAACCGAAGTGCTGACCTACAGCTACAAGATAGTGATTATATATCTGAGCTACACCTCTGTTACAGGTCATCAACCCTTTCCAGATATCTGCTAATTTACGTTGATTAGATCCTGAAGCAAAGTGATTAGACCAGTAAGAATAACTCATATAGTTCCGGTCTATACCTGCTTGTTCATAAGGGCAAGTAGTAAAGCTATAGGTGACTCGACCAGTACTACCACGGTCAATTATAGCAGGAGCAGCTTCATCTGAATAATCTAAATCTAATGAATCTTGGGGTCTAGATACTCCGTCAACAGAATCTGCTTGATTAACAGTTAATATTGCTGATCCTGTAGCAATCGGGATAGTAACTACAGTAGGCTCACTATATGTAGTACCTTCAGGCTCACAAGCGGTAATGATTAATCTATCAAAATACCAAGCCGCATTATATTGTGCATCAGTCGAATTATTCAATTCTGTATCAACATCTTGAGGCTCGTCTGAATATCTATATGAAACTATAAATCTATTAGCAGCCTGTCTTGCTCCGTTTACGGATATTGGTACATTCTTAAGTAGCTCTAACATTATAGAATAGTTCAGTTCTAGATCTCGCCATAAGTAATTAAGCTGCGCAGAATAGTTAGTTGTCCAAGAATTCACACCTACCCATTTCTTCATATCACTGAAATATGATCCGCCCCAACCGCATAGACCGCCATACTTAGTTTGATTTTCAGGATAGAAACCAGTATTTACATGAGAACGAGTATAGATAGCTCCAGTAATCCCGCAAGCCGCTGCTGGATTTAAACCCTTATTAATCAAATAATCTATACATGTGCGAGGTTTGGAGTGCAAATTCTTCAAATCAACATCACAACCATCTGGATAATATCTTGCAAAGTTGTCATACAAATTACCGAGCAATGTGGTATAGTTAATAGCGGATATAGTGACATCACTTTTACTTGTGGTGAATTTCCCTTCATCTGAGAAGTAACAAATTTCTCGAATAGTCATATCATGACGGTCGTTTGGATTAAGATTTCTTACATCAGAGTAGACAGATAATCCAATCAAATCATCTTCATCAACATCACTAAAATCAACCCCGTCTACTGATATTACACTAGATGAAGTTAAACTATCTGAATCTGAAGGAATATAGTTTCTATCTGGTATTGATATAGTGGGATCTGAAAATCCTCCAACCGCTTCCCAATTAGGTCTAGCTAGATAGTATATACTTTCGTAAGAAAATGAATATGTTCTTCTATTAACTTTATCGCTACTATTTCCTTCAATCGTAGTAAATTTCTTCTTAGGCTTATCTACTCCAATTATAATACCTACGTGAGATACATGAGTGGAATCATTTTGTATAGGAAATCCTTCATCATCAACATCTCCACTACCGAATTGAACAGTATCTCCAACAGCAGGAGTAACTTCGCAATGCCAAGATGAGGCCATACCTGGAATAGATTTACCTCCAGCATCTATAATACCCTTACCTATACCATAAGCCCAAGTATTAGCAGGTACAATATTTAATATGCCAGCCTGTTTAGCGCACGCAGATACAAAAGCAGCACACCATGGACCAGTATAAGTAGTATATATATTAGCGCTATTAAATATAAATCTATAAGATCCAGTTAATCCGTTAGGATTATTCGGATCTTCAGATAAATTTTCCCAGGCAAGAGCTTGGTTAATAAATGCTTGCTTATTATCTGCCATCAAGGTACCTCAAAGAAGTCAGATGTTAATACATATTTATTTATACCACTTAAGGTTTTATTGTTAACGTGATCCATCATCCACAAGTAAAATTTATTCTTATATCTATCCCACTGAATTAATGGTTCGCTTCCTACTACATCTTTATCAAATACTATCTTCTCCCGTTCTACGTAAAATCCACATTTAGCACCTAAACCCCATTCTACTATTTTACTGTAATAATAGTCTATAATAACATTTCTTTTATCCATAGCAACTTTAGGATTAATGTCGATATATAGCCACAAACCTAATCCTGGAGGATATTTTGAAATAAGATAATATAACGGTTTACACTCTTCTTCAGCTTCTTTCTTGGTATTTGCTCTAACTGTAACATATAAAGCATAAGGAAGTTCTGCTTGTTGACAATAGTAGATTTGATCATCTAGATAAGGATTAGCATATTGACTTCTAGGTTTATGATCGAGGTCATTCTTATCGTAGAGCTTACCTCCATAGAATATCATTGCGGATACACCATTATCTCGCAAATTAGTATAATACTTGTTAAATTCCGCACTGCTCCAACCTTTACCCCAACTCCATGATGGAGTAGCTATGTATGGAGTAAAGTTAGCTTGTGAGGTATGATATTCCCCATTACCTAAGTTGTCTGTAGCTTCCCATTCTACATTACTTACGGATGAATCAGTGCTACTAACATCGACTCTACCACCTTCAGTCATATCTGAGAATCCTGAAGTGATTATTCTGTTATAATTAGAGGGAGTTTCTCCATATATGCCATAAGCACCTGGATATCTCATTATCCATTGATAACCACTAGACTGTAGACCCTCTCGAGTTCTCCAATCGGTTTGAATAATTCCCATTGAAGTACATACAGCTTCTACACAGTTAACTTTAGTACCTTCTCCAGAAGATAAAAACATTAAAGCATGCTGGTTGCCGCCTTCTATATGAACAACTAATACGTCACCTGCCTGTAAAGAAGCAGATTTAGTGTAAGGGATAGCCACAAACCCTACAGCTTCAAAATTTGCTTTAAGCGTGCCAGTATAAGTACCTTCATCTAACTGAGATAACCCTCCACCATATTTGTAAGCAGCGGTTACAAAAGAAGAACAATCATAACTTTCTGGACCTTTATCACCATAACCATAAGTATAACCCTGCGCTTTAGTATGGGATAAAGCCCAGTTAATTGCATTAACAACCACACTCATAGTTTAAAGATCCTCGTAACTTCGTGCTAATAATACATTAGTAGGGTCATGCTTATAGAATACTCTATCGTGCAATCTGATAGGGTATAGTGATTCTTCTAATGTAGCGTATTCAAATCTTATTTGACCTTTATGTGCTTGACCTAATTTGTTACCAGTATATACGGGCATGCCAGAATTAAATGTAGTAGATTCTATTAAGCAATATCTAAACCACTTATCTGGAGCATATTGAACAGTTATACAATATAACCCGTTTTCGTCTTTCCTGACATCTATAACTCGGCCTTGAGAAATACTGTAAACATTATTAGTTGCAATTAAAGTCCCAGTCATTGAGCCAGATTTAGGAGAACCTGTAAATCCTTGAATGATTACAGATAAATCTTCTACTTTATGACCTACTAGATTTGATAGTGTCTGTATTATCATGACGCCATCAAGTCCCTATATGTAGGATACAAATCTCCGAAATCTACTAAGAACGGAGTTTTAATATTACTTGTTTGTGTATATGAGTAAGGGTTGTAGTCAGAAGAATTAGTAAGTTTAATTCCTTGAGATATAGCTACTTCATTAGCCGAACTCATAACTAATCTCTGTAACTTTAAAGTAGTAACGAATGTATTAGATACTCTATGCTCAACAGCTATTATACTATATACACCTGTGACAGGAGATACTGTATTTCCAGACATTACTAGTAATGATACAGGTTGAGCTAATTCATATTGCTTAACAGAACCTGGAATTTGGATCTGGAAATCTCCTGAGAATTGAGTAGCTAAAGCATTAGCATCATTTATAATACTCGCAGTTTGGAATACATCTCCCAAACTAGCAGACCAGCTGTTTACTACTTTAGCATTCTGGACAATACTATTACCGCTGCCATCAACTGTAAATCCAAGAGTAGCAAAGCTCATATCCGTCATATTATAGGCAATACCATTATATGAACCATTGAGCGTAAGTATGTTACTAGTAGATGTACCGTATTGTAAAGTATCGCTTGTATTAGTAGCAGCTAGTCCTGCATTACTTTTATAATGAATAACACCTTTTTGAGTCATAGTAGGTTCATCAATCCAGAATGAGAATGAAGAACACTGAGGAGTCGAATCTACAATACTCTTTTTCAAGTACTTCTCGATAGAAGAGCTATTATTCAAAAGTGTGCTAAGTTTACCAGAACCATATACTAAACCGGCTGCATCTCTTGTAGCATTATAAGATTTAGACATCCTAAGTAATCCCGGAAACGCATCATAATTATCTTCTGCAGATAATGTACCTTTAACATATGAGTTGAAACTGGTTGTAAGTTCTCCATGATTAATCATTACAGGATTATCATTATGGTCAATATCTAAATCATAATAATCAGTGGCTTTAACTCCATTTGCTACACCTTCTACTAATGCTGAAGGTTGTACTATACCTGATACTGCTGGAATATTAAGAACAGGCATACTGCTATTAACACTTAACATAGCAAGACCAGTTATAGTATATATCATAAATAAGCCCGAAGTAGATACAGTATATTTTAATGTCCACCCTTGATAAGACACATTCTCACTAATTGTACCATCTGGATTCAACCAACCAAATATAAATGATACTGGAATACCAGATGAATCTGCATAGCCAGAAGCAGATTGAGCTGCGCTATATATTAAAGCTTCAAACGCTGCAATATTAGCTTTCTTTGAAGCATCTCCACCTACAGTTACAGTTAAAGTCCAGGTAGTTGATGAAAATATTTGAGCGTTAGAAAGTGTCAAATCACAAAAAGGTGAAGGTATCAATAAACCGAAATCCGTGAGAGATACTCCGGCTAATGTAAAGTTACAGAAGGGTTGCTTTAACAATTACATCACTCCTCACCGAGATTAAGTACTAATGCTGTCTTAGGTTCTAATATTTCTCCACTATTAAATAAGGCAGTAATGCTAGTAGGGATTACTAACTTCTGACCTTCATATACTGTATAACCATCTTCAATACTGTTGAAATAGGCTATTACCCAACCATATGTAGGAGAACCTAAATACTTTTGAGCAATCAGATCTAATCTATTCTCTTCATTAACTGTAACATCATGATAGATTACTTCGGTATGCGTAGTAAATGCATTAGGAGTTTCAAGTGTAACAAATCTATCTAAGTCGTTCGGATTATGAATAACTTGACGCAAAGTTCTGTACCGTGAAATATGATTAAACTCACGACATACAGAATACGCTATACCTCTATGCTCTAATTCCTGATAAGGTTGTGTTAAATCACGAGCGTATATCATTCAATTAACCCTTTCTTCAATACTGTATTGTAGTTAAGCGCGCTAGGCGAAACTTCTACTATTGTAAGTGACAGATTAAATTCTAAGTAGAACCCGTCTGAACCTATAGGGCCTTTCCAGTCTGTTTGAGTATCAGTCATAATGCCAGTTATAATATTACTTCCATTAATATACATCGAAACAGTAGGAGTAACAACTGAAGCACCATTATAGTTAGGGTAACAATTAGCTTCGCAGAATCTTACTAGTTTAGCAGCATTCCCGTCTGTATGGTCCCCAGTCCACATATCCCTATGTAAGTGGAAAGTAAAAGTAATCTGTCTTGGTCCAGAACTCTGGTACACCTGCCAAGGTTCATACTGATAAAGCATATCTGGCATTTGAGTATAATTAGCTTTAGAGCTCCAACTTATTCCCTCTTCAGGATATGCAGGAATGTCCATAGACCTGCCATCAAAAGAAGAATATAATGTTATTTTACCCCAAGGGATATCAAAATTCTGATAAGGAGATATTCTTGTCTGCGAAGTTGAATTAAAAGCTTGACCTAAGAGATTACCTTGTCTGGAACCATTATCATCACTTATAATTCCATATATAGGGTCTCCAGCAATAATTGATTCTGAGAAAATTGTAGGATTTATAAGTCCAGTAGACGCTAATGAATTTACACACAAGTTGTATATGTCAGTAGATATAGATTCTCCATTACCTAATACATCAGTAGCAGGAGGAAGCAATAAAGTTTCCGGAACTTTAAGTGCGTCTGAGAAGCATCCATAATTACTCAAATTCCACCAGTCTGCCTCAGAACCCAATGCAGCTCTTTCGTATATATCAGAATCACCTACTAGAGTATTTAATATATTGATTTTTGTTTGAGGATCTATCTCACCTACAGCGGAACTAGAGCGGCTGTAAAACGCTTTACCAATATTAACAGACCTAGATAAGCTATTTATATTAAGCATATCTTCTACATTTCGTTCGCCTATTCTATCAGCTAATGACGATAAGGTTGTACTTTTAGGTGTCATCAAAAACTGCATAAACTTTAAATCTCCGTACTAGTTGTTCTTAACTGCTTAATTACATGAGGTTCACCAAATACCGTTGGAGGTCTAATATTAGTTGTTAATGTTGATATATACTTAGTACTTACTTCGTAGCATCTTCTACAAGCGTTATTACGGCCATCTGGATCTTTATCTTCTTCAGGTGTCATAGTATTATCTATATTAACACAGTCCAATAATACTAGAAGATCATAGATGTCTCTATATTCTGAGCTATTGAAAATAACCTCACCTAGCATATAAGTATATATCCAATCAGGTATACTATATTTATCTTCCTCAGCAGTACCGACATAAGCTAAGTATTCATTAATAGTATCAACTATATAGAGCTTCAACTTTCTGTAAACTGCTCTCAAACTTGTTTGATCTCCAGAAGAATCTACAATAATATCTCTTTTAAGAAAGGGATTAGGGTAGGTATTTTCGAAGAACCTTTCTACAGAAGAATCACTATAATTGCTACTTCCGTCATCACTTCCACTAGTACTATCTTCGCCGGTATAAGATAAATCTATGAAAGCATCAAACATTTCTTCATCTGATATAAGATGATAAGGATAGTTAGGTAAGTAACCTAATCGAGTATATTTGATCTTAATAATGTCGTGCACTAGTGACATTAGAATGTTACTCCTCCATAGAAAATATGATAAGATCCAGGCAACCATCCATCGATAGTCGTTACATTCGTATATGTAGGATCTATCATTGCAGGTTTGCTATAGAATGATATAGTTCCTGTAGATACACCATTGGCAGGAGAATAAGTTCCTGATAATGCTGTGAAGTTTGTATCTGATACAATCCACTGATTATCTGCTTCTGAGAAATAAGCTGTTGTAAATTCTCCAGTAATCTTAAGAGCCTTCGTTATGCAACTTTCAGGGTAGTTAAGATCCGAACCTTGAGGAAGCATAAATGATCCACCAATAATAGAAGGCTCCATTGTATTAGTTAATGATGTGTTATTAGATACCATTAAGCTACAATCTACAATATCGCCTTGACCATCAAATTTGATACTTCGTAATGCTACTCCGTAATGGTTATCATTAGATATAGCCTGACTCCAGAAATCAATATCTTCTGTAGTCATAGGGGCATTAGGTTGGGATACTTCCATACCGCTTACAAGTAAGTCAGGATCTGTAGCTTCGAATTTGTCATACCAGATACTAATATCAAGCATACCTGTAAATGATGAGCTTCTAATACTATTTATATCACATTGTCTAATATAGTTAAATACGGAAGCGTCATAGAACAGATTAGATCTTATTACATTAATCACAGGATTTCCTGAAATATTGCTATCAATTCTAACCTTCTCGCAGTCTACAATGTTAACTACTACACTAGAATCTGCATTACCTAAGAAGTGTAAGTATAATCCAGTACCATATCTGGAATCTACATTGTAAATGAAGATGGATTCATTTGAGCTGTCAGGTAAGTTGATATAAATATCTATCATGTTAGGTGTAGTACCTAACTTATTTACAAGTGGGAATGCTATACGGTTATTTACATACTCATTAAGATAGGTATTAATTGTTGAAGCATCTAATCCAGAAGGTATTGTATAGCTTTCACCGAGCTGATAAGCTAATGTACCGCTTCTAAGTAATGAATAGTCCATTAATCTTAAGTGGCCATCATCATCTAAGTATACATAACCCCTATCTGAGCTGGAATACTGCTTATCTTCAATAGTTATTGTACTTCCGATATTTAAGAAGCCGCCAACTATATCTGTAGTAGCATAAGATATTCCACCAGTAAGGTTTATAGCATCTGACCAAATCTTCTGATTATTAGATATAGCAGACCAATAATAATTTATTGTTAATGTATCGTCAGCATTGTGATAAGCAGCTGTGAAATAATCATCATCACTGCCACGAAGTGAAGTATATGTGAATATTGAACTCAACTGGTCAGGACTTATTCCGAGATAGTTAACATATACTGAAACCTTATCCGCAGGAGCTGAATTGAATTCAATGCTAGTATACGGATTATATGTGTAAGTATTAGATGGGATTTCATACTCAACATAGATGTTAGCATCTACCTTAGGTGCATCTGTAAATGTGAGTATATTTCCTTCAATAGTATATTTAGACTTATTAATTACTACATTATCAACTGTTAAAGTATAATATCCGCCAGCTACTAATGATCCACTAAGAGTAAATTGTGTAGTAGTACCGTCTCCCTTGAAGTCATCTCCGAAGTTAACAGACCTTAATGCAAATACTGAACTAGTAAATGTGAATGTGGTTTTGCTGCCATCACCTACAAATATTTCTGTATTGTAATAACTGTTGTCGCCTTCATAAATAACAGGAGTAATACCTAACTCAATTCCGGAAGGTTTTGTAGTTCCAGTATAAGTTAAAGTATTAATTGCTCCCGGAAGTACTACATACATTGTTGAAGGAGAAGCCCCGTCTGCAGACTTAGGTACTGTAAGGTCCTGACGTACTACAATGTAATCACCTTCATTAAGATTACTAATATCTTCAGGTAATCCATCGCCGTTCTTCTTCATCTCTTCAGTATAAGTATCTATGTACTTAACTTGCTTACCGTTAACGAATGTTTTATAGGTGTTGATAACTTCTGCAATATCTTTAATCTTCTGCGTATAGGCAGAAGTAACTGTACCAGGAGTTCCGGAATTATAATCAGCTACCGGGATACTAAGTTCCTTTGACTTATAGTATACTTCTTCTCCAGCAGTATTAGTTCTATGAATCTGCTTATGAGGAATTTGAAGTTTAATTTGCTGATTAGTTGTTGTGACAAATCTTGCTTCCTGAGGACCCGATTCAGTAATATCTGTAGTAGATTGAGGATTCTTATCCCAGACCATTAAACTATCTACTGCCTGGCACCAGCCATTATTCCCATCACTACCATTAAGGCCGGAGAATACATACAACTTATTAGGATCAAGAGCAGAGCGGCTGATGTAGTTAGTGCTAAGAATATTTTCAAAATTACCAATTCTCTCAGCAGGGAAATATGAAATCTTATTCGCATTCTGCTTAATGCTTGTACTAGGTACTGAACCATTAACATATACAAAGTCAGCTAACTTAAGATCTGCTGTAACTGCATTTCTATCATTAGGAGAATCTGAAGGGGTAATAAACTGCTCCTTAGGCAAGATAACTATCTGTACTCCAATGTACATATTATCTTCATTCTCTACAAGCATAGAACCTGCCATTGTAGTTTCTGTACTGTAGTAAGATTTAAGACCTATTGATAACTGACCGGATAATGCAGCTTGTGCTGACTGCTTTAACTGAGCATTAGCAAGAGTGAGGTCAACAGTTACAGGAGCTAAAGATTCAAAATAGTGACCATTAATTACAGCCTTACCTGAAGAAATCTGAAGTATTGAAGTAGCTGCCGCGATCTTTGTCCAATGTTTAGGATTAAAAGTTTCAGGAGTACTAATTCCATATATACATACATAAGTAATATCATTATATGAACAATAATCTCCTATACTATATGTAGCATCATCTCTATATGAAGGAGCATCCATACCAGAAAGAAGACTTACTTCGAAGTCATCCATCGAGTGAGTATATGATGGACCTATAAAGTATTTTACTTCGGGGGTAGTAGATACAGAATCAATAGCGCGTAAGTTAAATTCTGTAATATTCTGCCCACCATTTTTGGAATTTACTAATGGGAATATATTAGTACTTGCTACTGGGAATGTTATAAAATGCATCTATTTAATATCCTCCAAATATCTTCTAATACCATTAAAGGTAAGAGTTATTTAATTTTCTCAGCCAGACCCAGACTCAATGCGCCAATTGAATCTATAAGTGATAAGCCTCCAGTTGTATTATTCTGTTGCATAATAGCTTCGAGTAATACTACGATCTTCGCAAGTAATACGTTGGATTGAACTGTCGGATCTTTCAAATCTTCTAAGTTAGTTAACTTAGTTAAGGATTCAGCAATCATAAGAGAAGTATCTCGGTTTGCAGCTGCTTCCATACTAAGCATTTCATCCCAAGATGCAGTCTGGTTAGTGCGCTCACTATACGTAGTATGGTTGATATAGAAATTAGTCCAATCTTTAACCCAATTATCAAATGACAGATTAAAAGCATTAAGCGTGTTATCAATAGTAGTTAACAAACCTCGCACTGTTTTGCTCTTATCGGTATCACCAATCCAGTTATCACGGATATTCTGCATTTCTGCTAATACTGCATTTATGCGTTTATCGAATTTAGCATCGTCTGCATAGAATGGATCCCAGAATTGAGTCTTATAATTACCTGTATCATAATCCCAGAACTTTCTTGTTTCTGGCATGAAGTCTAATCCATCATAATAGAATGAAGTAGCTAAGTTTTCACGTTCTTCAGCTACTTTACTCTGGGCCATCGCTAAAGCGTTTTGATATCTAGCTTCAAAATCATCTTGAGATAATCCATACTGATAAAGCAGATCGTCTACATTGAAATCTTCTGGATTACCTGCTAAAGTTTCAAGCTGATTAGTTAATCCTTCAAACCAAGTACCAAAACTAACTCTGTTAGATTCAGATATAGATACAGCTAATCTGCTGTATTTTTCTTCTTCATCTCTCTGCGCAGCTAAACTGTAATTAGTTATTGAGCTCTGATCTTCCTGAACAGAATTTAAGAAGTCGGTAATCGCGTCAGCTACCTGATCTGTCGTTTCAGTAGTAGTTTCTTGTACAGTTGATGTAGTATTAGATAGAGCTCTATCTGCTGCGCTGGCTAATATTTCTGATATTGTTGAAGTAATAGTAGCTTGTGTCTTACCTACTGTGCTCCATGTATATGCAGTATTTATTTCTCCAGGCGTACCAGTATTAGCAGCTCTAGCAGCAGCATTCTCTGCGGCAAATTCTCGAATTGAACTATCTAATCCGTCAATGGAATTTCTAATTCCACGTTCACCTCCAAGGTTCTGAGCGATAGTCCATGGAGTAGTAAATGCAGATACTACCGTACCAAATCCTCTATAAAGATCTGCAGCACCTCTAATAGCTTCAGCTAACTCAGATTCTACTGTATAGCCGTACATATTAGCTAATCTAGAGTTGATGATTGAACCAGCACTGGCATTATCTATACCTTCATTAAATACATCAAGAACGCTAGATCCGGAATAATCAGTAAGGTTATGAAGTATAGTATTAGATATTTCAGAAGTATCTAATCTGATAGCACCTTGAGATACAATAGCAGACAATGCAGCTTCTTGCTCAGCCTGCTCCGCCATAGTGTTGGAAATATTATCTACCAACTCCATCATAGCACCGATAGGATTCAATATTCTACTAATAGTAGTAATAACTTCCTTAATGCTTGATAAGAAGTCTAATGCCGAACCTTGCAAGTCAACAGCATAAGTAGCACTTGTTAATGCAACTGTTTGTTGCTCCTGCCACATATGCTCCTGAATAGTTCTTGCAGCCTCATTATCTAATACAATAGCTAGTCCATCCTCCAGAATCATCTGGTTGATTTCAGCTAATTTAGCTTGTTCTGCTGTGGTAGTGGTCTCGCCTGTGGATAATAACTTTAAGTTTTCTCCAAGTGATTGTGTATTTACCTGCATAGCAGATATAGAATCTGCAAGGTACTTGAAATCTACTCGAGCAAACGCTGCTTTATCTACTCCAAATACAGAAGAAAGTCCTTCAGCAACTTCCATGAAGTTCTCATTGGACATATTCTGTAATTCACTTAACTTAGTAAATAAGTCGCTAAATATTTTTTGAGGATCTTCAGCTAAAGCCTTTAAGAACTCTGTATTACTTGCATTTATTCCTGCAAGAGATCTTAAAGCTACAACTGTATCTGTATTACCACCTAAAGCAGCATCAACTATGTTAGAAACTAATCCGCTAGCAAGGTCAGGAGCTACTGCACCAATTATAGCAGATACAGATGTAAGTGTACCAGATATAGCATCAGCATTATCAATCTTAGCAGCCTGAGCAATATTTACTGCATCGGAGAATAATTGAGAAGCATTAGATAATCCAGTACTGAATCCACCTGCTAGCTCTCTACTGGAATATAGTAAATTACTAGCAAACTGCTCTAACTGCTCATTAGCTGAAGCTAAAGCTTCTTCTTGTGATTTACCTTGAGATATAGCAGTAGCAGCTATCTGAGCATAACTAGCAGCATATTGGAAGAAGTCCTGATTAGGGATAGCATTGTTGAGTTTAGTTGCTACATAAGCAAATTCTTCGGCAGCCTTGCCAGAAAGTCCAGTATCTAATGTTTGACTGAGCTTTGAAATAATTTCAGTAGCCGATATAGTAGCGGTTAAGCCATCTTGAGCTAATCTTTCAGCGTAGCTAGAGTATAGATCATATACATCATCTTTAGTATAACCTTGAGTTTGACCTATTTTTCTGAGGTTATTATCCCAAGTATTATACCATTCTGTAGCAGCTTGAGTGAGTATTTCAAACGGCTTTTTAACCATATACTCAACATCGGATTGTAATCTTTGTTGAGCAGCTTCTCTGCGCTTTTTAGCTTCATCATCTGCGCGGAAAGCAGATTTACCTAATTCGACTGTAAGATCTATTAAGCCTTCTATGGCAGGTTCAAGAATTACAAGAGCTGCACCTATTGCAATAACTGCAGGTAAGAATGGTCCGGAAGCAATAGCACCGATAACTTCAGTAAGTTCGGCCATTGCGGCAGTAGTTCCAGTAGCAGCTGCACCTGCGCCAGCCATTGATTCGCCTACTAATCCAGCACCTTCAGCAGCTTCTGCTCCTCCAGTAAAAAGGCTTTCTATAGTATTACCAATAACATTACTAAGTGCGCTATCGCTTCCTTTAAGGCTACCCAGTAATCCTCCGTTACCTTGGCCGTCACCGAGAATAAGATTTCGAGCCTTCGCGGTTAAATCTTTACCTAGATCTGAATTAAGAGCTCGTTTAGCTAAGTTTTTACCGAGCTCCTTAGGGATATCTTCAATAGATGCTCCCATCCCTTTTTCAAAAGTGCTGAGTGCGCTCTTAAGGCCTTTCTTGAAATCCCCGTCTACTAAAGTATCAAGAAGTTCATCTCGAATACCTGCTTCAAATTCATCAAGAATACTCCCTCCACTCCCACGATGCTTAGGAGGAGACCAAGGAGAATTGGAGTTGGAGCCCATATCCCAACCCCCATTACTCCTAACCCTGTCACTCATCGCAGATTGTGAAGCAATATTATTCTTGGAAGCAGAAGCTCCCATTGTGGCATCATAAACAGCTTTAGCTAATCTATTAGCTAAGTCCTGCTGCATTTTTGGATCTAATGTATTCCCGTTAGTATCAGCCATATGTTATCTCTTCGACTTAATGTTATCCATTTGCTTTTTACGTTCTTTCAACTCTTCATTGAAGCTTTTAACATATTTTTTCCTAATTGCTATAGGTTGTGACATTAACCAATCCACACTGATTGAACCTTCCGACGCTCTCGCTATAAATGTTAGTTCATCAATTATCTTTTCGTATAATTGCTCCCTTAACTGCTGGAAGGTTTTAAGCTCCTTCCTTGTTTCCCCTTGAACTTCTATCGTCTCTCCAACTGCGTAAATTTCCCAAGGTCGGACGAAAAAATTTGTCGCTTACCAGTGCGGCGTAAGTTGCTTCCTCTCCGTTACACTTAGGGCATCTTGTATATCCACCGTATCTGAGACCATAGTTAATCAACTCATCTGATACACCATTGAAGATGATGTAATCAGCAGGAGATAACTCATTCTTAATAATACGTTTTGCTTCAACTGGAGTAATACTCTTATTAGGACCGACTGCAGAAACCATATAGCATTTTCTGGCCAGTCGGAGATTAGGTTCACCATTACTATTTTGGAAGAACTTATCATTACGGGCGTTCAACATTTCCTGAATTGTCGGAAGATGTAATACAATATCCTGCTTAAAATCAATAAACTCATCTTTTGAGATAACAATAGAATTTACGAAATTTTCAGGGAGAGGTACACATTCAGTAGTACGAAGATCTACTTGATACTCTCCGTGAATAGTTCCACAATTCTGGCAGAATATAATATTAGTAGTATAATAGGGGCCATAATTGAGAAATCTTAATGCCCTACAAATCCAATGGAAATCAATCTCAAGAAGCTGTCTGTAATCAAACTGTTCTTCAATAGCTTCTGGAAAGATTTTCTCGAGCATTGTTTTCTCGAAATCTTCTGCACCTACATAATCCAGCTCAGATGCAGTAGGGATACTCTTAATAGTAATTTCTCCTGGAATGTCTTTTCCATACACTCCCTTACCTAACAACTCAAGTTTCTCTGAAACACCCATGATTTAATCCTCCTAAACAGTTTTTGGTAGAATGCGTGTTCAATTGTAAAATTTCTTAATGCTACTCATGAAAGTTTAATGAGCGGCATTTTACTTCAAAAATATAAAAGGTCGTGTACAACCTTAACATAAAAATAGACTGACCTAAAGGTGATACATGAATAAGGCCAGTCTATCGGAGATATCTTAAAAGTAGAGCTAATAGGCTAGTCTACTTTAGAGATCAACGATTGCTTAATAATGTAAATATATCTATAGCACCGGAATATTTAGAAGATTTCAATAGTGCTATAATTTGATTTACAGTTTCATCAGTAGTTAAATTCTCATCTACGATAAGTATACGATTCGCAGACTTAATATCATTGATATCTGAGAATTTAAACATAGGTACCAACCATTTTCTATATCGTGGGGATACTTTCCGTATAGAAAAATAGCCAGAGTTTAGTTGAGGTTCGATATATCTCTGTTGAATAAAATTCAATAATTTCTTAATATACTCGTCAGATTTACCGGACTTCTTCAATTCTGTAATAGCTAAATCTTTATTTAATTGTAAATTCGATACATCTAATTTAGAAGTATCAATTATAGGAATATTATCGAAAGCTACAGAAATCTTCTGTGATAAAATTGAAGTTAGTTCTGATGATGAAGCCGTAGAAATGATATAATCATATTTATTTGAGTTATTTTCAGCAAATTCCTCCACACACCGATCTATCATTTCAACTACACCAGGATTAGAATAACCCTCCGGAGTCTTTATCCAAGATAGAAATTCTTTTCTAATAGCATCCTCTACATCACGTTCAACTTCATAACCAAAATAGCGAATATTGCTACCCATTTTAGTCATATTTATATGCTGCTTGGATAACTTAACTATATCACCATCTTCATCATTATCAAAATCGAAAATGTAGTTATCATCATCAGATAATCTAATACCACCAAAGATACTTACAGAAGCCTCAATATTATCATACTCGGTAACATATATCTTAAAACCAAGTTTTTTAGCTTTAGATACTGTATCATTAGTACCTCGAGTATTAGGGCTAATAAATGCTATAACTACAGGAATTTCAGAATCTGAAGCATATTTAATCATCTCAGAATTACGAATAGGCCCAGCGGCTTTACCATATGTAGACCACTGTGCAGGGAATGTACTGTAAGAAATCCCATTAGTTTCTGCATATGTTTCACCTAGTTGATCTGCTCCAGAACAATGACCACTTACAATTTCAATTTCGTCAAAATCTAAATCTAAATCAAGTAATACTTGATCTACTACAGTATCTAAACAACTGTAATTAGTGAAATGTCTACCACCACAAATAATAATTCTAGATCTGATATTGGATGAATTAATTAATCTCTTCATATGATATCTCCTTAAATATTCATGTATCAATAACATTATAACAAATCGTCTACTATTGTAAACATACAAAAATAGACTGATCTCTAAAGGCGTATAAAAGAGATCAGTCTATCGGAGCTATCTACAAAAGCAGAGATTTAACTGCTTTAGAGATCAATCTTCGTATTTAGCATCATGAAATGATACTATTGCTACGGCATTACCATCTGTCATATTCAAATCTAACTTAATGTAGATGCAAATTTCAGAAATAGTAGCACCTGATAATGTAGTCCAAGGTTGATAAGTTCTAAATACAATTAAATCATCTCCGAAATATCTAGCATCTGCACCTATCAAACCTTCACGATAATCATCTATAGTTAAAGATTTAAGTACTTTCAAACAATCTGCAGCTCGTACCCGATCTCCAGAATCTAAGATAAATTCATCTGTGGAAGTGCGTTTACGAGGATTTCTATGATATACTACATTAGTACAAGTTTTAAGCAATCCAAGTAAATAGTCTATATCTGCTTCATCAACATCAAAAGTATTATCGGAATAATATTTGCGTAACCTTTCGATAAGTACTTCATCGAATCGGTCGGGGCATAGATGATATAATCTATCTAATACTTCGCCATCAACAATAAGTTGTAACCTATCATCAGAAATCTTAGATAATTTATCATCAGATAATCTGAGAAGTAATTTATCGTTATCTATCTGAGCATAATCGTCATCGGATAAATCTGATGCAGCAGCTACAGATTTAGGGACATAATTAATATTCTCACAGAATTCTATGCAAGTAATAGCTTTGAGAATGTTGGCTAAATGCTTTTTAGGTATAATTAATCTTTTCATAAATATCAGCTCCTTCGATTATATATTTTTATTTACACGCCTATTTAATTAAATTATATAACGACAACGCTCGAAATACCAATTACTTATCGCTAATCTTAACGACTAATTTATCGGTCTTATATTCTTCTCCGACTTGAGCGTCTTTAGCCCAGTCTTCTATCTCTTCAGCAAATGTGAAGTCATTATCCGTATAGCAACTTATGTCATACCACATATCACTATTATGAACACCGAGTTTAGTTTTATATAAATCGTATTTAATTTCTTGCTGATCTTTAAAAGGGAGAAGATAGGTGACAATAGCGTAGCTTGTTTTTGTTTCTGTAGTAGACATAGAAGACACCTCTGGAATTCTAAAAGTTTTAAATATAGAAGGTAATTTGAGACATAAAAATAGGGAGTAGTTCGCTCCCTATAGGATAATTAGATATCTCAAATAATTTACAGTCTAGCTATATACCCTCCAGATACATAACTGCCACCATCACTGGTTCTAATATCTCGGCCATAGTCTTCATAATCGAAATAACTATCGTCTGCAACACCATCTTCATTAAGAATACGACCTAAGTCATCATAACTACCTGCACCGAAGTAATCCAAAGCACTAATATCATCAATAGAATCTACACCATAGTTAGAAGCTATCTCTTCTAAAGTTTCTGGATCATCATCAGGATCTACTTCTAACCATCTCCAAGGGTCAAAATCTGATGCAAAATCCTCACCATATCGTGCATAATCAAAATATGAATTTAAGAGACTAGATCTAATTGAACCTGTTGATGGATCTCTATCGAATTCCTCGACATTATATTCACCTAACTCATAATCGGAGCTTATATCCGGAATAAACCAGAACTCATCAGTGTCGAAATCTTCTAAATCATCAATATTTGCCTCACCAGCTTCTACAGCGGCTTCAAATATTTTGATATCACTATCACCCATATCTTCAAGAACTTCGGCTAAATCGTTAAGTGTGCTTATAGATTCATACTCATCAACATATAAGCCATCAATATCAGACTCATAATCCGTAATGAAATATTCATCATAGATAATTCCATTTTCATCTGGAGTATTACTGATACCAATTCTCTTAAGAACCTCAGTAAGTTCATCCTCAGATATAGGTAAATCTACCCACTCGCCAACAAGCTCGCCTTCATTATATTTACCGAGATTTGTAAGATATATTCTTAACTTTGACATATATTATTCTCCTATAGAAATTCTTAGATAATTTAAGAATTCTCAGTCTACATCCTCATAATCTGCTACTTGATGATAACCGCTAACCTTACGGACTTTGATTTCCTCATCTGCAGGGATATCATATCTAGCTCTAAAGAAGTCTTTATAGTTAGATACCTGCCAAAGCTCATCATCTCTGATTGTATCCCAGAAATCTTCACCTTCTGTACTTTCTACATGAATTTCTGTAAGCTTACCCATAACATAAGCTTCAAGAACATCTTCATTAACATTAGCTGAGTTGTAGATAGCATCTACCCAGTCGCTTTGTGTATATCCATGAAGCTCACTCATTTCGAGAGAAAGTTCAGGGTGAAGAAGCTTAGCAATAAGCATTACGAAATCAGGATCATCTGAATATCTGCAATCGAGATATTCTTTAGCGCATTTTCTGAGAGTATCTTCATCGACTTCACGCTTAAAGAGATCTACAAATTCTTCAATACTTTCTGCACTCTCACCAGTACTGTAGCCAGAACCATAATAGATAATATTATCCATTTCATCAATGAGATTCTTAGCTTCAATCCACCAAGAAGCCTTTTCGATAGAAGATATATGTCTGTCATTACCTGTAAGAACTACATTCTCATCAAAGTCTTCACAAACATAATCTTTCCACGCATCATTAACATATAACCAATCTAATGAGCTACCATCTTCAATAGTAATTGTATACATTTTAATTCTCCTTTGAAATGATATCTACAATATCTGCACCGTAGGGGCTTCTATCTAATTTTACACCGAGTTTAACTTTATCACCCTCGTGAAGGTCTAAAGCTACTTCATCAGCAGATAAAGGTTCGAATACTACTGCACCTTGATAAAAATCATAAGGCGCCTTTTCAAGATCACGAGAATAAACATATGCATGATATTCATCATAGTCTGAATGGTATTCAATAGAATCTACTATGCCAGTAACTATAGCGTCATATTTATCTGCTGCTTTGGAAGCCAATAATCGTTTCATTGACAATCTCCTTTATTAGGCATAACGATCAATCTAAATTTAATTAAGGTTATCAAAAAGAAAATCGCCTATCTTATAAAAAGATAGGCGACTAACTAATATAGAGGCGATTAGTAAATTGACACTAATTACTGGAAGTCCTCGGGCTTGAGATAAATAGCTTTAGATACAACAAGTGTAACAGATACCTGAACAAGCTCATCACCCTTTTGAGCCATTGTACCGTTACTGAGATTCTTAATCCAAACACCGGGAAGCTTAATTACATCAAGTACTTGCTGACCATCTCCAGAATATCTAATAACATAAGCTTGCTTCATGTATTCTGTAGGCTTACCCATAGCTTCTGTCTGAGTATTATAAACTTGAGCTTTCCAAGCTCTGAGAGCTTCAAGAACATTAGGTGATGTGAAGCAGTTGAGAGTCCAGTTAACTTCATCAAATGTAACCTTACCCGGGAACTTAATTACACCGTTACCATAATGTACATCAATAGTACCCTGATTCTCCTTAATAGCATCAATACTATCAGTAGAAAGTGTAAGTGTATCTGAGTATTCATCGGGAGTCGTTCCGTCCATATTATAGATACGGATTTCAAAGTTCTGGGTCATCATAGGTACATATGCGTCTTGACCAAGCATATGATTTGTACCAAGGTATAATGGCTTAAACATAATGTTGATTTCTCCTTATTTTTAGTTTTGATATAAATGTATTCAAGGTATATGAAACCTTGTATTGAGATAACAAACAATAATTTAAGAAATATTAGTGTAATGATTAGTGATGCGAAGCAAACAATAGTTGCCAGATATGGGGTGAGTCATGTGAGCAAGTTAGAAGAATTTGCACATATTTGCCGACCAGATAAATATGCTCCGGTTTACCATGAATTCATTGAGCATATTAGCTTTAAAGTGGGGCAATTAGCTAAACTTCTGACGGACAATAATATCCCATTCAGTTCTAATGAATTCATTAATGGGCATTTATATCGTATTTATATTCCGTGTAAAGATCTTTTATTGGATTTTGAATATTACCCGGTAGTTAATTTCAACTATAATTACATTAGGATTAATTATAATGATGATATGTCATTATTGTATAAGCAGTTATTTCCTTCAGTTATATTAGAAACAGAAGATGTTGAAGTATGGAAACTTACTCAAAAGGCAGATAATCATTTCTTGCGTGAGAATAGATATTCCCCTATATATGATAAAACTGCATTGCGGTTAGGGTTAGTTTGGCAGGATAAGATATATCAGTCTGCTACTGCGACTTATGATAAAAATAGCGGATATACTAATATTACTGTTAATGCGAGTAGGGTAGACAGTAAGGTTAATTTCGGTACTATTATCTTATTACGTTATTTTAAAGAATTTTATGGGATTGATAATATCAGAATAAAGTCTAATCTTGATAATTCTTTTAGGGAATCTACTTATCAGCTTATGGGAATGAGATTGATAGATCAGCAATGCAAGAAGAAGATTTGGTGGTCACCTATTAAGTGTGACTGGCACATAAAAAAGGAACATACAGATGAGTATGTTCCCTTCTATTTTACTGAAAAGCGTGTTTGGGTGTATTAATGAAAAGTTATTTTTGCACCAGAATCAAACCATATGATTGCAGGCTTGTTATTATTATTAGTATTAAAATTTGATGATAGGGTAAACTTAATGGTAAGTACACCGGCATCACGTAAAACTGATAATGAGTAAGAAGGATAAGTAGCACTACTTGCATATATTTGACCATTAGCTCCATATATAGCTACTTTACCACCAGATATTGTTGTATTAGATATATTAACCGCGCTGTCTATATATTTAGCAAGATATATAGACCCTTCTACATATTTACTTGAATAAGCTAATCCTGTCACATATAGATTAGATAGAGATACTTCATCACCTGCAAAATGTTTTGACCTACCATTTATGAAATCTATCAAATACCCTGAAGCATCACCGCTAGTATTAATTGCAAATATATCCTGATTAAACACTCCATTAGGCATATAACCGGTTAATCTGATACCCCCAGTAGCGTCGGCTTCAAGTGAGATTGAACTATCTATTGATATTCCTGGATATATATCTCCTGTAGCTACGGTAAATGTAGACGAAGTAGTGTCTATTATAGTATCAGTAATGAACCCTTCATCATTATTAAGCTCACTAACCTTAGTAGGAATATTTTCAAAAGTACCAGCTTTAGTAAGTGCCTGTGATGTTGTACTACCATCAAAAGATAAAGAAGTTCTTGCTATCTTATTACTATCAGAATTGTCAGTAACTACCAACTTATCTCCTGAAGCAATAGTAATATCAGTAGTCTGTAAAGTACCGCCATTTTGAATATTACCGTGAGTATGGGATGATGGAGTTCTACTATCAGACAATCTTGTGTCATTACAAAGAACTAAATGTGTTGATGTAGTATCAGTAGATCCGCTACTTACTGTATATCCGCTGTTTTTAATTGCTTTACCCGTCGTAGAACTAAATGAAGCAAAGCTGTTAGTAGTAGAACTTGAAGGACCTACCACATCACCAGTATTAGCGGTAGCAGTTGTTGAGATTACATTAGATGAACTAATACTAATTAATCCAGTACCTGTGTAAGTAGTGTTGGTATCCAACTTATAATCATTTTGTACCCAATATGTACCATCGTAAGTAAATGATACTACTGCTCCAGCATACCAACTTGTAGTTTCTGTTGTTCCAGACTTTGTAGTTCCATAAGCCATTATCTGTTTAGCCGTAGCAGTACCTACTTTAAGTGTAGGAGTAGCATTAGTATTACTATAAGTAAATTTAACGTGTACTGTAACACCTGTTATAAGATAGTTGTCATTGAATGTGCAACTATCTGATATGGTAACTGCTTTTTGGGCGGTTCCGGCTGCAGTTGAGCAAGTACCATAGAAAGTAGATGCAATTCTGTCTGCACCACCATTACTATCTGTAACTTTTTCAATAATGTAATTTGTCGCCATTTATAAACCTCCATTAACTCAAGGTATGAGTATGTCCGTTATCTGTAACTGTATGTGATGCACTTGTTACTACTGTAGTAGCACTTGTGTTTTTGATAGGTACTGTTACATCTGAAACTCCGGTTACGTTAGGTACGCTTATTGCCGTACCAAGAGTTACTTTGGAAGCAGTTGTACTACCGCTTACACCGGTTACTGATGTAGTAGTTGATTGAACACCTATGATAGAAATTGCAGTACCTAATGTTGGGGCAGTACCATTACCACCACTCTTAACATGGGATGCGGTTGTACTTCCACTTACGCCTGTGACTGATATAGCAGTTCCAAGTGTAGGTGCAGTATGTGAATGACTATCTGCTCCGTGAGTAGCTGCAGTATGTGTATGGCTGAATGATAATATACCGTTAGTTACTGTTGCTGTAAATGATCCACTACCGCCATCAAATGCGCCTTGAGTAAAACTACCTGAACCCACTGCAGTTACATTAGGAATACTTGTAGCACTTGAAGCTGCTTTAGGGACTGTAATATTTTCAAATACCCAGTTAGAAGCAGATCCTACAGAAGTTACATTAGGAATACTGGTTGCAGATGTATTCTTTATAGGTACTGTAGTAGCACTTGAAGCTGCGGTAGGTACTGTTACATCAGTTGCTCCTGTAACATTGGGTACGGAAATTGCAGTTCCTAATGTTACTTTAGATGCAGTAGTTGTTGAAGCTTGTACACCTGTAATACTTCCGGTACTGTGATCAGCTATACTTATTCCAGTTGTACCACTTTCAGTAGCAGTTATAGAGCTTCCCGCAGTTACATGTCCTGTGGCATTTACGGTTACAGAGTTATATGTACCTGCGGTTACACCTGAATTAGCATGACTTAATGTTCTTGTACCACTCGTTGTGATTGCAGAAGAACTATCAATCGCAATCGGTGATGTAGCTTTGATCGTAACTGAAGTTACTGTACCACTTGGTTCATCACCTGAAGGGATAAGTTCCCAAGTATTTGCACTTGATGTCTTTGTAAGACATATAAAGGTATCGCCTACTTTAGCAGTTTTACTTGCATAAGTTCCTGCGGTAATTACTTTGTAAGTATCACCAACTGATGCAGTACCATCTACGGGTAATGCTGTTATTGTACCACCTGTACCTAAACTACCCATGAATACCATTGGTTCTGGGAGATTATCTATTGCGGTATATACTGCTCCTGATGTTACAAGATCAGAACTTCCAGATGTGACAGAAGTTGTATAATTCTTTGCTGCAGCAGTACCTAATGATGGAAAATCACTTACCTGACTCTTTGTAATACTGATATTGCCGAAAGTTGCGGATACTTTACCATCTGTCTGACTGAATGCAGTAAGTGTCTTTGAAGCTCCGGCTGATCCAGATACTGTACCATCAAGAGTACCTAAAGCTGCAGCTACTGCCTTACCACTTGTAGCGTCAGTACCAGTAGATGAATAGGTATCTGTTACAGTAGGTACTGTAATATTAGCGGTAGAATTACCACTTTGGTTAGCGGTAAATGTAGCTACTTGAGTCCCATTCTTCTGAATAGTAAGTGTGCCGTTATTTACTGTCGGAATAGTAGGTTTATTAAGTATTTGTGCTTTTCCGCTTGTAGCGTCCCAATCTGATTGAGTATCTGTAAATTCTGCATTTGATGGAACATCTTTTGCTACTGTATGACCTGTTACTGTTGCACTATCTTGTACGAATTCTCTTAACTTACCATTAGTATAGCAATAAACCGGATGATGGATTCTAAATGTCATTCTATAATAATCATAGGCATCGCCTAGATAAATATATAATTTACCATCCGCCGTAGTAGGTAATGTCTGCGTCCACCAAGTAGCATCAAGATAGAATAATCCATCTGTGGCATTCACAGCACCTACAAGATATACAGGCTTTACTGCAGTTGTACCGCTGGTTGAGTTATTTGCAGTATTAAATGAGTATCTATGATCAATTAGATCAGACTTTTCTTCATATATAGTATTATCGCCAATTGTAGCATCTTCATTATAAGTAGCATTAGCATACATCAATGCTATCTGCCCAAGTCTAAATCCATGAGTATTTCTTGCTTTGCTTGTACCTGTGGAAGAACTTGTTACAATACTTTCCCAACGACCATCTGAACATTGCATAATGATTGTATAAGGGAATACCTTATTAGCACCAGCTTTAAATCGGTTATAATAATTTGTGAGGATATAAGTATTATTACCATCAACATAGTTAGCATTCGCAATCCATCTATCATCTGTAGTAGCAGTACCATCTACAGATATACTACCTGCCGGGTGATATGTCATTACGATATTACTGCCTTTACCATAATGTGTAGTTAATCGTGTAGTACTGTAGTAACAGTTTATAGCCCCGGTAGTAGTACCATTAGATAATGTGAGGTTAAGCGTAGCATTACCGCTACCGGCATAAGGAAGATAATACATGATGGTAAGACCATCATACAATGCAGGAACTGGAATATTTCCTGTCCAAGAACCGGTAGCTGCGGTCTGTGTACCCTTTACATAATAGACACCATTTCTGGCGTCGCCATTTATGGGATTAAGAAATCTACTATTACCTGTAACAATTAAACTGTTTAGTTGTGCCATATGTTTTAAGTTCTCCCTATATTATATAATAAGGTTTATAGTTCATAGAACTGAAATACAGATATACATTCTTTAGCTATACTTGACTGAGTTCCCGCAAATTCCGTAAAACCGCAATTATTACCAACAGATATAGTATCAGTAATTGCAGGTATCCACGCAGTAGATGTTTCACCCTGTTCTATTTTAAGCCACTCAAGCGATGATGTATTTGTATTATCTGAAGGGTATGCATAAAGGTTAATTCGAGTTCTTGAACCACTGCCACCTATAGTGGTAGGAGATGTAAATGTCAGGGCAAATAACCCATTAGTTAATAGTGTAAAAAATCCAACATTAGTCCAACCATTACCCATCCAAAGCCCAAAATACTTGTCTGCGCCAATAGTACCCTTTAAAGTAACAGTAAATTTTTCTCCTACTGTAAGTTCATCAGTTAAATCAAAGTTAGCAATATTATATACAGAGGTTGGTGCAATATTAACTAAACTATTTTTAGCAAGATTAGGATTCACCACCCCACTTGCAAAAGCAATTCCCTGTTTATTAACACTCGTACTCATTTATCTCAGACCTCATTAAATTCATATGCATACATATTTCCGTCTTTATCAATACTTGCAGAAGTTTGATATAACTCAAGAATATCATCTGCTGATAAGGCTGTGACATATATGCGGAAGTCAGAATATAGTGATTTATTACTCCTGATAACTCCGCCCGCATGAGAATATCCTATTACGATTGCTTTCATACTTGCTAATGATACATTTGATCCCATATCTAACGTATTTCCTGCAACACCGTCTTTATATACTCTTCCATATCTACCATCATAAACTATTGCATAATGATGCCATTCATTTGCGGTAAATGTAATTCCTATGGTTTTATGTGTGTTTCCAGAGGTGTTCATATCAATCTGACTATCCCTATGATGCATAGGTGCTGTATTATAATCGGTAGCCGCGCTGATACCGCAATCATTCATAGTTAATGCAAACTGACCCTGACCTGTTGTACCACTGTACCCCGCAATAGGTTTGCACCAAAACGCAACAGTGAGATAATTAGGCGTAGTTAAAGCACAAGGACAATAGATCATCTGTGTACCACTTGCAGTACTTGTTGTATTATTTTCACTATTGATAAAAGTAGACACGGAATATCTTGCAGTACTTGAAGATATTTCTATATCTCCCATATCATCATAAGCCCAAGTTTGACCATGATTATTATATCCCGAACAATCGTAAATGGTTCTATCTGTATCAGTATTATCCACTAACTTATTGCCTGCAATATAGCAGCTATAATAAGTATTCCATCTTATGTATTTACAGGCCTTTAATCTTCCATCATCTTTAGGTGTAAAAGTAGCAGTCTTAAATACCCAATCTTGAATACTACTTAAGGCAATACCACCCCAAGGATAATAATATGTTGCACCCTCGGTTGCTTGACATATTTTTGTTCCCGCAGGTCTTGGTGCACCTGTATATGCAGATTTAAGCGTTATAGTATTATTTGTCTTATTGAGATTACTTTTATCAGAATAAGAACCAAAACTAGGAGAATCTGCGGTATAAACAAAATCATCATAAACAGTACCAAAAGAATCTTTATATCCGAAAATAGCGACATGGTAGAAATGATTATTTGTCGCGGTAGACCATGTACTTAAATCAGTAGCGTGAATAACAGTATCACCAGTATTAAGTGGTTGAGATAGTGTGGTACTCCAAGCAGTCGAGAAACCAACGGTGCTATTATAATAATTAATATATTTCAAATCCCTGTCATACGGATAGATAGATGGATATGTTGTCCCAGAAGTATCTCCTGTTGACTTTACATATCCACTAATTGTATAGGTGTGATTAGGGTTAATAAGAATAATATCGGTATAATTATTGTTGTAATAGCTTGCTTTAATATTACTATCGGCTGAAGGAATTTCCGTAGTCGAAATATTATTGTTTGCCCACCCCTCTGAACCTAATTCACCAAATCCATTTATAATTAAATTATCCGAAGCATATCTATCTCCCAAAGTATAATGAGCAACTAATCCCTTACTGATTTCTTTTACTTCTTTAGCGGAGAGTGCATGGTCATAGATACGGAAGTCATTGAATTTCCCATTAACATAATTACTCCAATACCCAAGATTACCTGAAGTAGTACTCCACAATATTGAATAATTAGATGGGCTATTTTGTATAAGACTACCATTTATATAAATCTTACCACCAAGCGCATCCTCAAAGGTATATACGACATGAATCCATCCGCTATCAGTAGTTAACGCAGTTCCTATAGCTTTTCCGGTTTCTCCACCATTAGATTGTACTTTACCGAATACATTGCCAGCAGAATCCAACTCAATAGAAACACCGTTCCATGCTGTAAATAAAAATTGCCGTGTGCCTGTATTAGCACTTCGTTTAAACCAAAATGCAACTGATATATTTTTAGGATTAGGTAAATTAGATAAAGTTATTTTATCATCTACCCCATCAAAACTATAACATCCACCTAACTTACCATTACTATCTAAAGTAGCACCATTATTAGTAACAGTAATATCAGCAAGTCCTTGATTGTTTAAGTCCCTTACTAACGGAAGCCATACTTGTAAACTCATATATACCTCTTAAGTAAATACGAAATCACAGGATGCAGTAGTAGAATTATATTGAAGCGTACAAGAACCACCACCTACTTGAACACTCTTGGTAGTTAATACACCGCTTGTTGCATATACTTCATTATCGGAATATGTTTGAGGATTAGCTGCTTGAGAAGTAGCACCTATAAGGAATATTTTTGATGATGTATCAGTAGATCCGGCGGTATTCTTTGTATCGTTATCTTGTTGAGTAAATGTAAATGTTGTACCATCGCGCTTTGTAGCAGTAAAAGTAGTTCCGCTTCGTGTAATATTAGCTACTGCGGAACTATCTTTTAAGTTATATGATGTATTATCAGGACCTTTGATCTTGCTAATATCTGCCATTTATCATTAACCTCAAGAAGATTGATATTAGATATAGTCCAACCTACTTATTAGGAAGGACTATATGTAACAGTACCAGCAACTGCATTACCTGTGAATGTAGGCTGTGATACAGAACCGGCTGCGGTTGTTGAACCTGACAACTGTGCTTTAGTACCAGTAAATGTAGGCTGACTAACTGTACCAGCAGGAGTACCGCTTACCGATACATCACCTGTTGTACCACTAAATGAAGCAGTATATGTGCTCGGTACTGGAATATTTCCTGTTACTAATCTTACACCTGTACCTGTGAAGGAAGGTTGTGATACGGAACCTGTTGTTGTACCGCTAACTGATACATTACCTTCTGTACCTGTGAATGATGCACTTGAAGGAACACTTATGTTACCCGTCACAAGTCTTGCACCTGTACCAGTAAATGCAGGAGCAGAAGCGGAATAAGACGCGTCACCGTTCTTAACTGTTACATTAGATGTAGTGATAGAAGCACCTGTTGTGTAACCTAACTGATAAAGCGATAAGGTTTCAGAGTTACTGTCGTAGCTGAATAATGTAACTGCATTCGAAGGAGCAGTTGCTCCGGGTGCTGCTGTTGCCACTGTCTTTGCTACTGTAACAGATGTAGGATTCTTAATAGTAGTTGTAGATCCTGCGGTTGCTACGGAAATAGTAGGTGCGGCTACTGAACCTTCAGGAGTATATGTTGCTGTTCCTGATGAAGCCTTACTTACTGTAACTGTCTGATTAGTATTTGTGAGTCCTACACTTCCGGCAGGAGTAAACTTACCTGTGGAAGTCATAGAAGCTCCAGTAAATGATGGCTTTGATACTGTACCACCGGGAGTATAAGTAGCGTCACCTGATGCTGCAGGTGCTACTGTTGCTGTCTTATTAGTAGTAGCATTAGTAGATACTGATACGCTACCTGAAGGAGTAAATGTTCCCGTTGAAGTTAAGGAACTTCCTGTAAAAGTAGGTTGCGATACTGTACCTTTAGGCTGATAGTTTCCGCTTGTATTATCTGTTGCGGTAATAGTTACTGTTGAAGAACTACCTGTGAATGTCGGCTTACTTACTGTACCTGTTGCAGTAGTTGTTACTGCTACACTATTCTTAAAAGCAAGTGTGCCTAATGATGACAGATCACCAAATGCCTGCCAACAAGGTGTAGCTAATGATCCGTTCCAAATGTATTCACCTGAACCATAAGTTACAATATCACCAGATACCGCAGTAACACTTTCGTTATTAATAGTAATCGGGTTAGTAGTTGAACCATCTGAAATTGCAGTAGTTGTTACACCTAAAAATTTAGTTGCTGATTCAAGGGCATCAATTAAATCTCTTGCACCTTGGTCAACTATGTCGTAGGTACTACCGCCGGGAAGAGTAAGGTGTTTAATATTACCAGCAGAAGCCATCTATATTGCCTCCCTTATATGATTTTATCTATTAATCTTATACAAGGTTGACAGGTTTATAGTCAGTTAGCTATTCTGACTTTGATAGACAAATTGGATGTTTGAACTGGGAATGTAATAGTAACTGATGTACCGCTTTGTGTCATACTGCTATACCAAACACCAAGGTCATTATAAACATCTATCATAGAGTTTGAGTTAATAGATGAATCAGATACAGTTACAGATGTTTGCCCTGCGGTAAGAGTAGCTGTCTTAACTACCCAAGATGATTTACTATTAATAGCCGTTTGTATCTTATTAGATGACCAGGTTTTATTACTTGTAGTAGAACTATCATTTATCAACCCTGCGATAGCACTATCTGTCTGTGACTTCGTGTAGTAGTCAGTCATATCATAGTCTAATAATTCTTGAATAGTGACTGCATCCCAATGCGCAGGATTAAATGCTTCAGGAGTAGATATTGCCGTATTACACTTATAAAGCTGACCATTATATATACAAGCAGATCCTACAGTATATGTATGTGTACTATTATAAGCAGGAGCAATATTGGGATTAGCAATATCACCTCCGCAATACATTATATTATTAGCAATTATCTTACCCATGTATATCTATCCTTATCAACTCTTAATGTGTATCTTGACTGTCATATTTGAAGACTGTACTGGGAATGTAAGTGTCACAGTATAAGTACCGAAAGTCATATCTGTATACCAGATTCCGTTATCTGTATAAACATCTATCATCGCATTTGCATTGATCAATGTATCTTGGAATGTAACAGTAGTTTGACCTGCAGTTAATGTTTCAGTTAAAAACTTACCAGTTACTTGCTGTATCTTACTACTTGACCAAGTTTGCTGTGCGGATACTAAACTGTCATTAATAACACTTCCGGCACTATCGCCGTCTGTTATCCAATACTGAACATTAGCTAAAGGCGGGTTAAGTGCATCATATTGAGCTTGAGTAAGATATACTACTCGGCTCTTTAATTCGTCTATTGCACCTTGAGTATTAGTTGCAGACAATCCTGAAGTAGTATTATTATAACTAACATTATCGGCAGAAGTTGTTACTTGATAACCCCCGCCTGTTACATTTATCTTACTGCTCATTTAAACACCTTATCATTAAAGATACTTCAAATTATAATCATCAAGATAATCATCAATTCTGTCATCAATGAAATCTATCTGCTTTCTTGCGTAACTCATAGCTGCTGATGCACCTTCTGCATAATCAGATTTAGGTGGTTGCTGCGTATCTGAATTCTTATCATATAAATCTTGAGCATCAGCAAACTTACGATCTGCGTCATTAAGCATATTAGATACTTTACCTAACTTATCTTTTACATAGTCTTTAGCATTATCTGGAGCTACAAAGTTATTCTGCTTTTTCGATGAAACTAAAATCTTCATAATATTAGTCCTCAATAAATTTTAGTCTTTGCGGAAAGATACTTTCCAATATCATTCAAGGTTTCTGACACTTTAACTGAAACATTATCAGTCATATATATTACACAACAAGTCTCAGATTGCCTGATATAGATAATGTTATCTGTATTAACTAGAATTGCACTCCCTGATATGTCATGTAATGTTACAATATGACTTTCGTTCATTCACTATCACTTCCTTTAGGATTTTCTATCTTTATATCCTTACTCATTCGCTCCAATTTAAGGTGGCGAGGTGTATTATGAATCCATACACAGCCGTCTGTAAGAAGTTCTATAGTAGATTGATATATTGTACCTTCTTCAAGATATTTTGATGGGCCAGAAGAATTTTGAATACCGAATCCCTTGTCTACTCGAATACCGAAATTAATCTTCCTCTTAATTTCATAGGGGAGTTCAATATGAAGAAAATACTGGCTTTCATATTTAAAGAATAATTCTCTTGCTATCTCATCTCTATCAGCTACGCTAGTAGATAATATCTGTAAAGTATATCTTAAATCTACTGGAACTGCTCTCTCATAATAGACATTATTAGTTTTAGTTTCAATACCTACTGCTACACCTTTCTTCAATCGAGTAAAATTAATACCATCTGTCTTTATAGGCATATCATCATCTCTAATAAGAAGAAGCAGCGGATATGTAATTTTATCTTCTTGAAGCTGAGCAATTGTTGCTTGATATGCATCAATTGTTGTACATATAACATTAGGGTTAGCTCCACCATCCGGATCTAATGTTCTTTTAAGATCATTAACTATAGCTTTGTCATAACAGTAGATCATTTAGTTATCTCCTTTGTGATTATCACTATAGTAGTTTCCTCTATAATCAGTATTCTGCTTAAAGAAATGACTCGAAGCATTAAAGGTTTGCTCAATTTCTTTTTCAGTTCTACCGACTATTGGTTGACCATTAGCAATAAGAACTACTCTGCAGATAAGATGATCTGCACACATTGCATCATAAGTAATATCTATTACACGATATTTTCTAGGCTCCAGCCCGGAATATAATCCAGCATATGTGAAGATACTGTCTTTTTGCACATTAGGCAGATCCCAACTGCAATGTAACAGCGGTACTAAATCACTATCATTATCTGCAACAAAACCATATCTCTTATATGTTTTTACTTTAGGGTTACCATCTAAAAAGACATATGTATCCATAGGTTCTGAGTAACTGTCTACTTCTGCTTCTGCTTGTTCATTAGGTTTGGCTATATTAGGAAATTGGTAAGTACAAGGCTGACCCTGCATTTGCAAAGCCTCGTTATACCTTTTTCTCATTAAGAGTATGTCATTACCTATTAAATGATTAGACATTATTTACCTCAGTCAATAACTTTACTCATCAATAATCGCTTAAAATCACGGTAAGTACACAGCATATCAAAATCGTGATAAATATTACCGTCTTCATCGCACCAGTACTGATATCCCGAACCTAATTTATTTATAGTATTGCAGATTTCATTAAATACATCACTTTGTGTCCAGTTATAGTATCTAATCATTTCAGTAAATCCGCTAAATCCTTCGGATTCTATTGTACTGTTGAAATCATCTGCTACTATTGAAGCTAATTGAGGGACAGTCATTTATTCTACCTCACTATAACTATTGTTTTCGATAATATCTTTGATATTGGCTACATAAGTTAACCAAGTCCAGTCAAATTGCTGTGTCTGACTGACATAAGTTAAATTCATAGCACCTCCATCATTAAGTGCTGATAAGAATTCTTTCTCACCTACAGACAAAGATGCATCAATCCAAGTAGGGCATTTCTCGATGTTAAATGCGACAATATATGGAGAGAAAGATTTATTATACTCGTCAGTATATCTATAAACATCAAGAGTTCTGATCTTATCAAACCCAAGAGAATCTAATGTCATAAGATAATCTAACTGTTCACCGCTTAATCCCTTTTCAAGATTGAATGTTACTTCAAATCCGAACTTATTAAGTTCTTCAAGTATCTGTTCTGTAGTAAATTCGTGAATAATTCCAGACTCTGGGTCAGGAGTAAGGATTGTGCCACTAGAATTGACAGTACATACGAATAAGACACCAAAATCCGAGTGCGTTACTCGGATAATAGTCCCATGTAATCTATTATCATTAAATACATGATCAACTGTAATGTATAAGTCGGCACTATTGTTTGACCTGCACTTTGTAAGCTGATCCCAATTAGATATATTGTATCTTAATGAGTTAGTCATGCTGTCACCTTCTCAGTATGAATAATAGTAAAATCTTCGATTGCTTTATCATCTGCAGCTATATCTGCTTTATGCTCACGAATATAAGATTTCAATTCTAACTGAAAAGCTATCAGATTATCAGAAGTTGTATCAGGGTACTCACTGAAATATCTGGCTACTTGATCTAACTTAAGCTTAAAATAAAGTATCTTATTTTCCTCATCTGAAATTTCCGGATGCTTCTCACGAAAAATAAAATATCTGGTAATAACAGAACTAAAGCTCTTTCTAACTACGGGATCATCGTCTTTAGTTAGATCTGCATGCTCTAAAGTTTTAAAGTTGCTTATATTATATCTTCTAAGATCTGAGAAAAATAGATTAATTAATTCCTGTGTAGTCATTACATCATACCTCCGCCAGCTTCATTAGATACTGTAGGATCAATATCCCAACCATTAACATCTGAACCCATTTTAGGGAATGCCGTAGATAAGATCTCAGTAAGTACTTTCTTATAATCTGAATCGCTGAAGTTCCCTACATTCCGCATCAGGTCAATAGCGGTTTGTGCTTGCCCAAGAGCAGCATCTCGCTTATCGAAGAGAATTTGATCCATATTAGTAATGATAGGATTCATATGCAACGTATAGGTACCTACAAATCCCGACATATTTCTTTGGATGAAATATTTATCAATAGCATCAGTCCAGCCATTAATGTAAGCATTTTCTACCATTGCAAGTCGGTTAGCATAAAGTGCCGATCTTTGTGACATAACAGCACCAGCACCGCCAAGACCTTCAGCAGAAGAAAAGTTCATAGCTTCTTTAGGTACACCTAATACAGATAACTTCTTATCCTGATAATGGTTAAGTAAGTCATTTTCACCTTCAGTAGCTTCAGCTATTTTGAGATCTGTGATAGATATAGCATCAGCTCCATTAACTTTAGGGACATAGATTAAATTATTAGGGCTCTGAGGATTTACAAAACTTTCCACATTACCCGTAGCAGTATTGAGAGCTAACTGCTGCTCTATAGTATCCTTAAGCTGCTGAAGATTCTGTCTGATCTCATCTTCTTCAGTAACATTACCGCAATCTACGTTAACAATCCTAACTGCTCTGGTAAGTGATGATAAGAGCAATGCATCTTCTAAGAGACTAAGTGTCTGGGTAGGTTGTACTGCTGGAGCAAACATAGGGTCAGCGAACTGAATATCAAAAGTTATATCACCTTGATCTGTATGACCATTAATCTTATACTTACCTAATAATCCACCTAATGAAAAATGAATTACAGCAGATTCAGGGTAGTTTATAGTAACAGATTTACCTGTACTGGAAGTAGGAGTATCATCATAAGGCTGATATATGTAACCCTGAGGTTCTCCCTGATACCAAAGATGCACAATATCTTCTGGTGGGATTATATAGGAAGGTACAATATCATAGCTGGTAGTCGGGATAGTATTATTATCCAGAGCTACTAATTCTCGTGTTTGATGAACACCAGCTTCTTTATACATGTCTGTAGTAGGCATATACATATTACCCTGCACAAGGAGTTCTATGATATGACTTCTAGCATATTCATTAACCTTCCAGCGCTTAAGATTCTCATTTACAATTTCGGCTACTTTATCATCTTTAGGATCATTAGCAGTAGCCCATATAATGTCTCCAGATGAATTAGGTGTAGTAGCATCTGTAGCGTAGTAAGAAATCGCAGTGCTGATCTGAGAATCTCTGTATAATGCTCTCATTACTTCGATCTGAGTGCGGATATTATCTATATCTGTATCGCCTCGAAGGTCAGATGCACGATAAAATGTACCTGCAATAACTGAACGTAGCCTTGAAAGTTTAGGATGTAATTTATCCGGATTTTTAAAAAGTCGATCGTACCAATTCATATAATCTGTCTCCTAAAATTATACAAGGTTGTTTTCTAAATCAGCATCGATCCCGAAATGATCAAAAAATTCGTGCTCATCTACTACTGGAATACCTAAGGATTTAGCTCCTATAATTGCATCACCTTTAATACCGTCCTTAATGTCACCAACTACTACATAGTTAATGAATTCATCAAAATCTGTAACTACTGTTGCACCGTAGCTTTGGAGAATTGTAGTAACATCGGCTGATGAGCCATGCTTAAATGTACCCGTAATTAAGATAGTCTTATGTAATAAGATTAGGGGAACATTAAATCCGGATAATCTATCGGTATCGGCTAAGGTAATATTAGATGAATTTACAATAGTATCCAATTCAACTAAAGTTTGCGGAGCTGATAACCATCTAATAAGTCTTGGAGTTACTTCCATATCTAATTCAGTAGTAATTCTAAGCGGGCCAGCTAAGTAATATCTAACTGTCTTATAGTTATTATTACACTTATTGCACAGCTTAATCAGCCAGTTTTCTGTAACACCTAATTCAGCGGGTAATATAGCTGACAGAAGCTTATATAATGATACATTTATAGATTTTTCAGAATATTCGGGCAATAATAAAACATCTGAAAGAACCTGAATATCATCAGATTTAATGAGCTTCTTAATTTTAGAATATTCCGGAATAGTCAGATCTAAAGTATCACAAAATCTTTGAATTCTAAGGAATAATAATGATGTACAAGAACTATCAGTACAGCGCATAATACCTAATTCAGGTACATCTAATAACTTACCGCAGAATTCACAAGTAACTCGCTTGGATAATCTATTTGTAACATTAGATGCAGCAGTATTGCACCAAATAATGTGGGATCTATCTATAATAATCTGAGAACCCTTCTGAATATTTAAATGAACGGCATCTGAGTAATTTATAGAAATTGTATGATCACCATATTTTACATCATACTTGATATATCCATTAGTATCTGTATATTTCTTAGCAGATTTAACGGTAGCGGTTCTAAGATTTACGGGATAATAATAGGGAGAAGTGCGATTCTCATAGATAATGTAGCCCGAGATAAATGGTACATTAAACGAAGATCTAATATTACTGAGATGAGTTTCTAATGTGCTATCAGTCATATTATCTGTAGCATAGATATAAGGGAGCATATCGAATCTACAAATAGAAGCCCAAGATATTACTGATGTAGGATCTGTAACATTAGCTGAGCCAGAATGAATAGCCCCGACATAAAAGCGATAGCCTGAAGTACCATCAAGTATTTCGGATTTGATTCTATCATACTCACAATCGGGAAGTAATCCATTAGAACTTGTGCAACCATGGGAATAAAATACACCCCAAACATCAGTAACTCCGCCAGTAAGCTTAATAGCATTAGGAACTAAACCCATACGAACTAAAGCTTTCATAAAATCTTCGCCGAGATCTTCTTGCTTATTAAATCCCTGATGAATAGATACGATGTTACCTAAAGCGTTATAACGAAGTACAACTTGTAAACCTGTAGGAACAATGTAAAGAAGAGAACCTGCTGGACAAACGGTTTTTGAGAGTAGCATAAAAGTGCCTCCTTTAAAAATATTTAATATAGTCTATACGGGCTGCTAAATCCCGGTATATTCCCATTACCTCTGCTATTATTACCTCTACCATTGTTATTACCTCTATTATATATAGTAGGATTAAATCCGAAGGGATTATATTGAGCGGATTTATTGCCATTAACTGCTGCAATAGCATTTGTAATATGTTTGGCAGGAGGTTTAATTTGTTCTGAATTCTTAATTAAAGCGAAACATGCGCCTGCTAATGAGTCCGATGCGTCTTTTCCGATACCTTTTGGATTATATCCATTAGACAGGGACGGTACAGCACTGACTGAGTTATGTACAAATACACCTGCGGATAAAGCAAAATTATGATTATCAGCTATAGTTAAATCATATACACGGCATGGTTTGACAATTCTTTCTACGGATACTACTTTATGATTTTTACCTAGTCTGCATCTACCAGGAGTAAATCCCTCAGGTATTGGAATATCTTTATAGATATATTTATCTATAGTACCATTAGTAACCCACATTCTTCTAGAAGTGTCATCACTACGAAGTTTGGATATTCTGGCTTTTCCCTCATCAGTACGCTTATGCTCAGCACGGCTAACCCACTTTAGATTAGTAGGAGTATTATCTAATTTATTATAATTACAGTGATGTACTATATTCTTTTCTTTGGAGCTATTACCATAACAAAATTGTCTATGCTCAAAATGCCACTTATCTTCCATAGGCTCATAGTACATACGATACCCACTTAATCCTTTTTCAGATAATTTAGTATATAAAGGCATTAATGAATCACCAGAAGAAAGATTTTCTGCGATCTCGTAGGAGCCATCCCTAAGCATAAATCTATGGTCGGGGGTACAATAAATAACTTCATTATTATCTAATGTCACCTTAACTAAATCTTTAGTGAGTTTAGTTTGAAATACATCTAATATAGGTTTAGGTTCAATCAAACCTGTAGATTCATTCACAGTATAAACCCAATTAGTTTTATATGACTGTTCAAGTAGTAGCTCCTCGATTGTTAAAGATCTACCATCTACTAACTGAATTTTAGTATCTCCCGTAAAGCAGGCAGATTGAGGTCGGTGGTCAATTCGATCATTTGTGCGTTGAAGATTAATCATTTCTATTTCTTGCAATTCGCATTTAATTAGTTCAAGTCGCTGATCATACAGTAGATTGCGTAATGACATATAAGGGTCTAAAGTTTTATCTACTGATAACACTTCTGCTGGGATGCCCTGCTGAATTAGATTTTCTCTGACATATGATGATTGATATTGGTCAGTTGTAACTAGCTGTATCCAGAATCCGCTGCGCTTTAGCCATAGTAAAAAATTAACTACTTTTTGGAAAGACATTCGGCTACCTCTTGGTGCGCCGATAGAAACCTGAAATACTTCTTTGAGATAGGGCATCATGACCTTTTTCTCGGTCTGGATATCTAATACATTTATAGTACCATCTTGAACTACACCGCAAATACCAGTATGGTCAGAAACTTCAGCTAAGTCCAAATGAATGTACATCTGAAGATTCTTCAATGCTGGTGGGACGGCTTCTGCATGGAAATGCCGTTCTATCGTATCATTACCTCTACCATCTATTTCTATATAATCCTCATAAAAGGGATTCTTTCTTGTGCTTGTAATATTTGGGGTAATAAGATCTTGTGTAATAAATCCCATAGAACCTACTACAGATATCCCTGCAATATCTCTTAAAGCTACATCATAATCAGCTCTAAAGTTAGGCTTATAGTTATCTGGCACTTCTAATACCTTATAACCTTCAGCTTCATATTCACGCAGATGTTCAGGATCATCATTTTCATCAGGTACTACAAAACCGCGCTTAAATCTGTCACCAACAGTAATATGAAATCTACCTTTACTGAATCTGAAATCAGGCAATACTTCCCATTGCGGTTTATCAAAAAGATACATTCTAGTATTTCCAGCATCTAATTGCTGTTCAATATGCTCAGAAAGATAGTCATTATCACTGTTCTTAGATGAGCAAGTAAACATTTTACCGTAGATACGGCCATCTAATTGGAAAGTACCTGTAATACGGGCATTAGCAGTATTATAAAGATGATTCATGTGTCTTTTAGAAATATCTAAATCTTTAACACCAGCACGAGCAAAGTTAACCTCATCAATTAAGCAGGCCCACAGCTGCATGCCGAGAACATGAGCAGCATCTGAAGCTGTTACTAATTCTACTTGATTACCTTCTGGAATATAGATAGGCTTTGCTGCACTTTTAGTAAATGTACCATGCTCACAAAACCAAGGAGATAATTTAAGAGTATCATTAAATTCTCTAAAAGCTACACCTTGGGCTAAATCCTTGGTAAGATTAGCAAAAGCTACAGTAGCTCTGGACACTTCTTTCAATCCAAAGTATTTTTGAGGATTTCTATAGCACATGAGCAAATACAGCATATATGCCATGCAGGATACCGCGGTAGATGTTTTACCTATTCTTGTAGCACCAGATAAAATTACTTCGTATATGTCCTGATTGTTATCGAAGATATTATTATATACAGGCCACCAGCCAGGGTAGATCTGTTTACCGCGATCATTCGTTTCTCCCAAATAGTAAGGATCGGTTAAAAACCTATCGATTGATACTGGGACTTCTTTAAAGTCTACTAAATATATCTGCTCCAAAGTCTCAGAATATCCTTTAGTAGAGAGCTCATCTACAATTTTAATGAATTGCTGCTGTTCGGCAGGTGAGCACGTATCAAATATATCATTGATACGCGATAATACTTCTTCTTCCATACAGGAGGATTTAAAATTATTCTCCGCTGGCAACTGTACCATTTAAGCAATCATCCTCTACATCAGGCAAATCTTCTACAGGTACTGAGCTTCTTTTCTTAAGTTCAGTAAGTAAAGCTTGTGCACCATGTCTAATAGTATTTCTGGATTCTTTCGGAATAATGTTAGCCATGAAGGAATCTTCTGTATCTTCAACAGGTACTGGCATATAAGCTGATATGTCCATCTCAAGATACGGCTGTAAAAGCTTTTGAGAAGCTATCATATTCTCCTGTAAGGTTTCTTGCATTTTAGCTAATAATGTCATTGTTGTGGGATCAAATTCATCCATTTGAGCTAAATTAGCATCAATAGAAGCATAAAGCTTATCTTCAAGCCTATCCATCATTTCTGTATATTTAACTATTCGCTCGATTTGATGAATTACTCTGCGTAGAGTGATGTACTGCATAGCAGCTTTAGTGGATGTAATATCACCAAAGTTACATGATAATAATGCGGACCTCATTTCGTCCGTATGTGATTTTTGTTTAGCTGTGAGGGGGTCAACAAAGAGAGAGATATCATTATCTTCAGGCTCCGCCCCAACGGTTTTGAGTACGTTATCCATCAAGAAATCGTTCCTTTTATATTAAGTTGTAATAATATATAAGGTCAAATTCTTAGATAGCATAAGAAAACCCCCACCTTACGGTGGGGCTAGTTAGATAAATTAGATGTCAAAGACCTTGAGCTGCCCAGTATTCATCATCATTCTCATCATTAACTCTCTGCCAAAGGCTATCTTTAGGATCGTATTCTGCTGAAAGCCATGCAGTTAAAGCTACTGTAGGATCCTAAATCTCCTCAACCAGATCAAAGTGATCATGGCCTAAATGATAAATAGCTGACTCCAAGTGCTCATCATCCAATGTAACTAAAAATTCACGGTTCTTCATTTTTTAAATACCTCCCGGTGATTTTGTATTGTAAGGTCATTGTACTACAGCCGATGGGTACAAATTGGTACATCATAAAACCCTACTTGAACTAAATCAAGTAGGGCCACAGAGGTATCTATAAGGTAATCTCCGGCTACATTATGACTTTTCGGAGCCCTTAAGATCAAACATTACAGTAGCAAGATTAGCAATATTATCTTTAGCTACTATATCGGTCTTATCGCCTCGACCTAAACAATCGATAGCCGCTTTAATATATTTAATAGCATCATCATAATTAGAAGTAGCTTTAACTTCTGTAGATACTTCAGCTGCCTTATTACTCTTCTGGATTCTCATTATCTTCTTCCTCCTCAAATGGATTAGTTATTCTTTCATCTTCTTCAGGCTCCTCTACTTCTTCAGCGGATTCAGCCTCTTCAGATTTTATCCTTTCAATATTCCCGAACTTATATACTTTCTTCTCGTCAGATTTTGGGAGCTCCGCAGGCTGGCTAACTGCATATAATTCTGCTTCAGCATTCTCTGGATCATAATCTTCAATTAACTTCTTAAAACCTTCGAAAGTTTCTTCAAATTCTGGAAGGTCATCTTCTGTAAGCTCGTTATATGTAGAATTGATCTTATACTCTAATTCCCTTAAATATTTGAGCATAGCATCTTTATCTGGAAATGTTTTATAGCACTCAAGCTCCAAATTAGCCAAAGCTTCTACTGTAGGATATTCCCATAAATACTGCATTAGAAACTTATAAAGTTTAATATATTTGGCTTGAATATCTTTAGATGTTACAGGTATTTCATCAACCATCAAATATCACCTTTGCATTAATAGTCTAACCATATTTTTGGAGTAAATAGATATACTATTACTCAAAAGTATTAAAGGTTTAAGTGCTAACTTACAGAAGTAAGAAATTCTTAGATTATCTAAGAATTCTCAGGTGATACAGCTTTGTTCCAATAGTAGACATGCTCTTTATACAGATTATGAAATTGTTCCGGAATAGAATCTGAATACTTTACAGGTTTAGCTGAGATACCTAAGAAACTGAGACCTCTGACTATTTCTACGGCGAAGCGTTCAAACATCGCTGAAGGTCTAGCAGTAGGTCTGCATCTTATTCTAGAATTACCTTCTCGATCTGTAATGAAGGCATCACCTTCATCGGTTTTTACTATAACATACCAATTCGGTTGAAGTCTCATAGCTTTAACCTCCTTTATCTTCTCATAATCTCAAGCCAACGGTTAACTTCGTCATAAATATACATAAATGCATCTAAGTAAGTAGAATATTTCTGATTATTTACAATGATTATTTTAGTTAATGTAGAAGGATGCTTACCGTTGAGATAAGGTTCTACGGCCTTCTTCTCTGCAGCCTTATTAGCTCTCTGACGATTAGTTCTATGAGGCTCGTGATTAGATATTCTTAATCTAAGTCTAAACTTAAAAAGAGGATTACCTTCATCGTCTTTAGCTAAGCAACTATAGTATTTAGAATAATCTCTAGAACTTTCTTTATAGATTATCTGTAGACCGGAATCTTCTAAAAGATCTTCTATATTTTCTATGAAAGCGTAATAATCTGCTTCTTCCTGAGGATCGAGTTTAATACCTTTATTGTCAGGAATTACAGAACCATCTGGAAGAGTATATTTACCATAACTAGCAGCTGCTACTGGGGATATAGTAGCAGTGTCTGGAGAATAAGTAATTTCTATATTGAATAGAATCGGCAAATCATTTAAAGTATTCATAGCATTACTCCTATAAGGTTAGCGATATTTCTGATTTTGCTTCATCTTCTCTACAGTATCTCCGATCAACTTATCCACAGCTATATAAGCTTCTAAGTAGGTATCAAAATTTTCCTTGTTTACTTCTATATGAGAAGTTATAGGTTTAGTTTTCTTACCTTGGGTAACTTCCGCTAAAGCCTTCTTACGCTCCTTCTTATGCTGCTGTGACTGCTGAGATCTATGAGGGTCATGATTAGATATTCTGAGCGTAAAATCAAAATCTATAAGAAGAGTACCATCATCGTTCTTAACTAGCATACCGAAATAATTAGAATGATCTGGAGAAGTATTCTTATAATAGATATGAAGCTCATAGTAATCTGTAATAAGATCTGTAACAGATTCTATGAACGATTCATAATCTACAAGAGCTTGAGAACCGATTACTGCCTCAGGGATACCAGAAATTAGCGGACCATCGGGTATTTGAAATCCCTTATAAGTAGATGCAGCAACAGCTAATTGCTCAAAATATTCAATATCAACTATAATTTCAATGTGCTGAGGTCTAATTAACTTCTTCATATTCGTTCTCCTTTGCAATAAATAAACTCCACCGGTATCAACTACTTGTTTGGCAATAAAATAGCTAAGATATTGTGGAGTTTATTATATGTAACAAAGTCTTTCGACTATGATACCTAAAGTATTCTCAACTATTTTATTGCCAATATCATTATACTACACCAGTAACTTCTTGTACAACAGAAATAGTTAAGTTAGATCAGATCTTATGCAGCTACTCGCTGATAGATTCTAGTAAGAGCTGCTGAGAGGATAGTAGTGTTTACGAAAATAGCATCATCTGATGTCTTTCTTACTGATCTATGATGAGTAAGATAGTCAGCTGCACCATTGATAACTCCCCATGCTGTACCTACGAAGTTCTGATTATCATCATTGTTGTAGCAGGAGAGGAATTCACCGCGGCTATTCTCGAAGTTCTGAAGCTGCTTAGGTGTCCACTTCTCGGGCTTATACTTGAATACTTCATTGAAGATCTGTACTACCTGATCATGAGTTACATGTTTTGTAGCAAGAGTTTCTGCATTTGCCTGGAAGCTCTCCATATAGCCTGCTACATCTTTCATCATTGTACGGGCTGTAAGAATTCTATTATCCATCTGACCTGAATGAACTATTCTGACGGTGTTTGTGCTTTCTCTGAATGAGACATTAAACTGATTCTGGCAGATAATTCTTAAAGGAGATATTGTAGCCTTTACTGAGTTCATACCATCATGGCTATTCTGGAAAATGATGTAAGGTGTTACGGAGTCACCGAGAATATTAATATTAGGGATCTTAGCGATAATGTAAACGAGACCCTTATTAGTTTCTCCAGCCTTCACATATTCAAAACCATCACAGTCACTACCGATGTAATCTATAAAGCTAAAAGCATCGGCGTTCTGACAAATTTCATATTTATCAGAAACTACGCCGAGAATCTGGCCAGAAGATTCATTTACTGTGAATACCTTATCGGGGTATTCTGAATAATTACCAAAATCATCAGCATAAAACATGGGCTTCTTAACTACCTTATAGTCAAGACCTGCTGTTGAAAGTACATCATGAGATGTAGTAAGAGTTGATACATCTGTACCTATAGTTGCGAAAGTTGACATTCTAGCCATCTTGATATCCTCCGAGATTTTTATTGATAAAATATATAACGATTATGCGTGAAGATCTATAAGTAAATTAACGCATTAAAATTAAGTTAGATGCGAGTTAAGTAAGAGTTAGACCTGATCTATTCTTAAGCTACCATCTTGCTTATGCTCTTTGTCGTAGCCAAGTAAGAAATCAAACAGATCTGGATTATTTTTGAAGTCTAACTGATTATCGATTATATATTTAGATACACCGAATTTATCCATGATGATATTATGAACTTTCTCATCAACAGTTTCACGAGTTATGATGCTATAGACATTAACTGTTTGAGTAGTTCCAGTTCTATGGCATCTATCTTCGGCTTGTTCTAAAGTAGCGGGGTTCCAAGGTTCATCATAGAAGATTACATTATTAGCAACTGTAAGAGTATGGGAAGTACCTAAAGCTCCGACAGTACCTATTAAGATCTTACAGTCTGGATCATTTATAAACTGTTGCTTTTGCTTTTCACGATCATCTTGAGCCATTGTACCCGTATAGCAACAAACTTTATAGTTTTTGGCGAGAAATCTGTAAACTGTGCGTAAAGATTCTACCCAATTTGAGAAAATTACGACTTTTTGATCATTTTCGATAATATTATCGACCAGATCAAGCAATCTCACCATTTTTGCGTTTTTAAGCAGATAGTTTCCGTCAATCTGAAGAGATTTATCGACAAGTTCTGGATTTCCGTTAACTTGACGTAATTTTAAGAACTTTACCATAGGATTTACCGCAGCCATAATTTCATCTCGATGAGATAGCATATCATTTAGCATGGAGCGGTATAATTTGGTTTGATATGGTGTATTTTCGACATATTCTATAGTTCGGATCTTAGGTGGGAGATCTAATACATCTTTTTTAAGCCTTCTCAGCATATTTGCTTGTAGCATTTGCTTAAGCTGAGGAATATTCTTATAAGATATGATTTGATAACCACCAAACCCACCAAATACGCAAAATTCGCTTCTCCAAGCACCATAGCTCTTAAAAGCATGACCATCTACTAATTTCAAAGGTAAAAATACATCAGTAGGTTTATTTACTATAGGAGTACCAGTCATAGGTACCCATTCTACCCGAGCGGTAATGTCTTTCTTGAGTTTAAGTACTTGTTTCCCTTGCTGAGATGTAGGACTGCATGAGCGATGGATCTCATCGAGGGCTATCATACCAATATATCCCTTATTGACTAACTTAGTTAGCTGTTCGCGAATTAAATAATGTCTATCTCTGCGCATACGCATGGCTTCTATATTCATAACTAAGAAAAATGGGAGTTTGTCATATTTCTTATTACCGTACATATGACCACATATTAGATCTTCCAGCTTTTCTTCGCTTCCGGTAGAGGTATTAATAGTACCATCACGCTTTATGCGACTCCCTAGAAGATATGGAGTTTCAGCACCATTAGAGTGTTTAATAATGTCATAAATCCAGTTATATTTAGCACTATTAACACAAGCTATAATTAGACAATGTTTAATCTTATGAACTTTGCGATTATATAAGGCTAAATTCATGACTTCTAGAGTTTTACCTAAACCCTGCTCATCAGCTAAAATAAATCCACTATATAACCCGCGATTTTGTCGATCTATAGCATAGCGCATAAAATCTTCCTGATGAGGGAAGATCTTACAGCCATCAGCTACAGCCATTTTAATATTAGATATATCTATATTAGGAATATCCGATGTATTGTCTAATGAAGCATTTTCATCTATATGCTCGGCAGTATAGACATCTACTAGTTTTTCATAGGGTGTACCTTTGAATTGAGCGAGTAAAAACCCTAACCTATCTTTAGGTATAGTCCAATATTTATGATCAGCGTTCCATTGTCTACCGGGTACATTCTTAATTAACTGAATTACATCACGGCTAAATGGAAACCTGATGATATAGTTATCACCATCCTGAACTACAGAAATCATGCAATAGGATACTCCACAAGTTCATGAATTATGATCGGAGCTTTATCTCCCATATAGGGTAATGATCTTAATGTATTGAATTCTAACCACTCGATAGCTTCGTCAGTAAACCAGCTATTCGATCTGGATAAAGAATCTACTAGTTTATCGTAGCTATAAACAGCTCTATTGTCTGTAGATAATCCAATAAAACCATCGGCGAATTCATCACCTTCTAAAATGATGATTTGATTTAACATATCTTGATCATCACCGATTAGATCGGAGATTTGTTTCTTTATATCTGAATTAGGCATAACTTACTTGTTAAGGCTTTTCTTAGACCATTTAGATGAAATTTCGTAGATAACATAATGTTCACCTAAATCATTATGCACCCATCTGGAAATAATGGGATACCCCTTCTTACGGAGTTCATAAATAGATCTATATACTTGATCTTCGCGAATACCGTAATCATCTTCAGCATCACCGACAGCAATCTTCTTATATTTCATGAGATGCTTTTCGATTTTACCAGTAATGGTGTTGGGATTAATTGATTTCTTCTTAGATTCAGCCATATCGACCTACCTCCAAAAATTAATAATATTTTATATTTTACCAATCTCAATTAAGACTGTAAATCCTTATCAGACCATCCATGTGGAAGGGTGTAAAGAGCGTAATGGCTCTTGTTACCATTAGTATCTACAAAATCTACTCTATGAGATGTGATAGGCCAGCCCTTAGCTTTTAACTTAAAGACAATATCGGCTAGTCTAGTCGCCTTATACTTCTCAATAGCAGTCCAAGCTGTGATCTTACGATATTTAAGCAAATAACGCTTTACTTGAGCGATCTTAGTATCATTAGCCATCAAAATCTACCTCCGAAATTTTCTTATACCTTCTATAACGATTCTTCAGTTGAATGATCTTAGGAGAAGGTATAGCAGGCTTTCTCGGTGGGATATAGATCTCACCATTAGCTACGGCTCGCTTATATTGTCGTTGCTTCTTATTCATAAGCTCTTAAAATACTCAGTTTCTTTCTTAACTAGTTCGGCTTTAGCTTGATCTAAAGTTTCACAATAAGGGCTGGTAACACAATCACGCCAACCATTAGGCATATGAACTTGAATAGAATAGCCGGTCTCATGCCCGACTATTCTATACATATCTGATTTGCTTATTGCAAGTATACCGATCTTATGGTGTATCATTTAAATCTAAGAAAATATAACGAGTTTTTCGTACGATAAAATCCATTAACCACTTATATCCTTTAAGTAAGGTTACGGCAACGGCATAAGATACGAGATAAGTTAAATATAGAAGTACGGCTATAAATACAAACATAAAGAAATACATTTAATCTATTCTTAACTGATGGGAAAGGCTAGAAGTTACATACATTGAATAGCCAGGACCCAAAAACTCCTTTAATTTAGCTTTATCAACCTTTTCGCGTAAGCAAGTAATATACATAGCTTTAAAATTAGGCCCAGCTACATATACGGTAGAATCTGAGCCGGGCAGAGGATTTCCGTGATCTTCTAAATATTCTATAATCTCAGGTTTAAGCTCTTTCATCTGAGCTTTTATAACTTCCATAGCTAACTTTAATTCACGATACTTCTTGACTTTACTATTAAATTCACGTTTATTGCACATAATTTATATCCTCCTGGACTATTGATGTATATATATATATTATAACGATTATCGTTAAGCTAATCCAGTCAAATTTGTAAACAGTTTTCTGGTAATCTTTTGAACATTCGTGGAGCCTATCCAAACTGAGCCACTGATATATTTAGCACCGTTGAGAGAAATATCAGTATATTCAAGTTTACCAGACTGTATATGATCCCAGCATTCTTCAGTGAATGTGAGATTAACTAATGCAGTTACTGGCTGATTATTTGCTATTCCATTAAAAGTAAATTTAGGAGATGATTTTATAGTACATACATCATTGATATCTACAATACTAAATTCTAATGTGCCGGAACATTTGCCACAACTAAGGGGGTAAGAGTAGCGATATGTAATAGAATTACTGCCAGCTTTAACTTTTTTCTTATATCTAGGTTTACTACCATCAGTGAGTTTAACTAAGTATTCTAAAGCATGAGTAGCATTGATTAGCGTCTTGCGATCAAATGTTTCAGTATCAGATATTTTATACCCATCAAGATAGATTTTACCTAAATATACGGAAGTATCATTCTTATCATATTTAGGCATACCACAGGCAAATTTGAAAAGTATCTTACCTGAAGTAGATGCAGTTACACCACAAGTACCATCAGCATTGTTAACTGGGGTTACAGATTTATCAGACAGTAAAATCTTAGATGAAACACCGCCAGATGCAAATGCTCGTTTAATGTATTTTTGAGGTCTATTTTTAATTTTAACTTCATCAGATACCTTTTCACGAGGTTTAGATCTGCGGGGTAAGGGTAAGCCGTTTTCAGCATATATGAAAGTACGAACTTTCAAATCTATGTCATAGTCTGCTCCAGATATAATACCGAGCTTTGTAGTAGCAAACTTCAAGGGGATAGCTTTACCATATTCAATTAGTATAGCAGAAGCATCTTTATTAATAAAAGCATTAAACTTAGGGTCTGCTTTAGGTACAGATGTACGATACTTATTATTTAAGTATTCACAATTGAATGACAGATTAAAGTCTTTCGGCAGCTTATGAGCATAATTTTCAGTACCAAAATACTTAATAGTAAATTTCTTATATGCTAAGTTTAAATCGTTTCTCAGATACGAATCATTAACAAGGATTTCTATCTGATGCTTTACTATATCAATACCATTAACTGGTTGACCAGATTTATCGGAAGTGATAACTAATGGACTACCAATATAATCATACAGTGTAAGGCTGTTATTAGTTTTCTCAACGAATATCTGAGGTTTATCAGTTTTGACCCGATCAACGCATTGAGTTCTCCACTGTAGAAGTTCTCTTACTGTAGCGGACCACTGATCTCCAGCAGTAAGTAACTCATTTACAGTAGATATAAAATGCTCCATATCGGATATAGCATAAATCTCATCTACAAATTCTCCAGTATCAGATAACTGTATGTCTACACCTAAAGCATCTACTGTGGCATTATTAGTAGTATTTATACGACCCGATAATGTGCGCTTATTTAGGCTGAAAGATACTTGATAGTCTGCTTGCGCATTATCTCGCCAAATCTGAAGTAGCTGATTTTGAGCAAGATTAGCATTATATTTAAAAAGGTCATAATTATATCTTTTCAAATCTTGCTTATATGCAATCATAACATCTAAATACTGCTTAACTGCCTGCATACAATATGTCTTCGAATAGTAGGGATCAACATTAATATTACCATTAACCAGATCATTCATCGACTGTATTGTCTTTATAGCAAGTATATTATCTTTTTGCATGTAGTCCGGATAGGCAGCATAAAATGCAGAAATAGCTGATATATTCTTTGCATCAATGATAAGCTGATTACGATACTTAGATATCAGATCAATACTAGCTGCAGGGAGACATCCTATAGTATCTAACACCGCTTTATGAGTCTGAGCAATAGTAGGCATAGATTCTGAAAATACATTATATAATGCGAGATAGTTTACCAAGTTATAGTCTTTAAGCTTGCGCTGAAGGTCTATATCATCATTATTTATAGCATCAGATATATCCTTCATTAGATCAAAATAAGAAGTATCGAAATGTTCTTTGATACAAGAAGAACCTACCTGATATAACTTATTCCCATCAATATTTCTAATATAAAAGAAATTATTTCTATCTCTATTAGTACCACAACATGCACAATATGAAGATCTACAGTTATTAGAAATGAAATTAAATACGTCCTGCTGATTATCATCAACAAGACTAAATACTTTTGTACCAGAACCGTAAATAGTCATACTACTATCTGAAATATGACCGGTATCGTCTTTTGAGCGGATAGCCTGAGCTACAACTTCATAAGCTCCCTGAGGTACTAAACCGATACTTTCAGTATGGAAATTAATCGGTTTAGAAATTCCGCCAATACCTAAAACATGAGAATCTTTATCATAAGATAAAGTGGGTTTAACATTATCATGCTTTTCAGCGTATTTATTAATGATGTGCTGAATAATCTGATATTTGGTAATTGTAATATTCTTATATTTCATCTTAAACCTCCTTTCATGCCGCCTTCTTCTTACCGAAGATATAGTTCTTAAGAATTGTATAGTTGGACTTATCTGTGAATCTTTCAGCTAAATCCTTCTTTGTGCTTACGATATCATGTACTACTTCATCGATAGTATCGTGAGCGATGATGGTATGTACTGTAACGGTTTTCGTTGTACCGATTCTGTGACATCTATCTACGCACTGTTCGTATGCTCCATAGGTCCAGGGCTCATCTGTGAAGATTACAGTTGAAGCTGCTGTAAGAGTAATACCTACACCAACGGCCCCAATTGATCCGATAAATACCTTTGTATCGGGATCGTTCTGGAATTTATTAACTATGGCCTGTCTTTCGTTATCCTTAGTATCACCTGTAATAGTTACAGTACCAAAGTTAGCTAAACGCTTCTGGATTAATTTGATCATCTCAGTCCACTGACTGAAAATAACTACCTTATCATTCTGATTAATAGCTTCTTCGACGAGCTGAACGAGCCTATCAAGCTTAGGGTTGTCCATACAGTTCTCGAAAGGTCCGCAGTTACCTGTGACCTGACGAAGTCTGATGATTTCTGATAAGGGATTATATTCTGTATCAAGATTAAGCTTAGCGTTTGCGATCTCAAAAGCATCTCTGTAATTCTTCTGCTGTTCTGATGAGAGTTCAACATATTCTGTAATATAAACCTTCTCAGGAAGATCGAGAACTTCTTCCTTAGTTCTGCGAAGCATTATCTTATTAAGAACTTTCTCGATGTCCTGATAATTCTTATATCCTACAATTTCCTTATCCTCATAGCCACCGAAGATACAGAAGTGGCTTCTAAACTGCTTATAACCGTAAGGCTGATAGCCCAACCATTTGAAGATTTGATAGAAATCCATTGGAGTATTCATAAGAGGAGTACCGGTCATACCTACTCGATATCTAGGCTGGATCTGAAGTATACCCTGAGACTGCTGAGCGAAAGAATTCCTACACATATGGAACTCATCTATGGCTACGAGCCCGATGATATTATCATTACAAGCTTTAGCCAGAACTTCTACGATTTCCTTATTTCTGAGAGTTTCTACATTTGTGATAATGAAATACTCAGAAATATTATTGAGGTTCTTAGCATCTGCGATTCTATCCTGCGTAGAACCGATACGCTTCTTACCCTTATTAATACCTCGAATGATATCGCGCTGACCGAGAATATATGCACCCTCATTAGAATGAGTAGCTACTTCTTCGACCCAGTTCCACTTTAAACCATTAACACCGCAGATGATTAAGCAGTGCTTAAATCCATCAGTGTACTTTCTAGCTACCGCCAGATCGATAAGCTGCTTTGTCTTACCTAAACCCTGCTGATCACAGAGAAGCCAGCGATCATGAGTTAATCCGTATTCCAAACCTTCGACCTGATGGTTATAGGGAGTAGTTTTGTAGGAAAACTCCGCCGGGATATCTGAAGTAGACTTCTGAACCTTATCATCGCCGATAATTTCAAAAGTTACACCATAGAGCATTGCCTGAAGATCATTAAGCTCGCTGTAAAGAATCTCCCACTGTTTACGATCATTATTCCAGAATCTTACGGGAAGAGACTTAATAGCGTTTTTCCAAGCTTCATTATATCTAAACTGCAGATATACTGAATATTCTTCTGTACCACGAGTAGGAGTATCTACGGTAGCTATAATATCTGCGGAAGGCTTAACCTCTGCTTTAAGTGCAGTAGCTACAGGTTCAGAACTTGTAACTTCAGAACCTGTAGCTTCAGAACGATCTACCTTATCAGGATCTTCATGAAGTTCCATCTCATCGAAGATGCTCCAGCTAAATACCGAATTATCATCTACTGAAACAATAGCGCTTTTAGCTATCCAGCCAGTCCAGATAGTATTGACCAGCTTATATCTAAAAGCGTCTACTGCTGCTCTGAGATCTTCCTCAGTATCAAAGGGGTTAGTATAGTTATGGCCTCCACAGATAGGGCCGAGTCCAAAATATCTGGAGATGGGATTTTTGATAACCTTTCCACACATCATACATCTCTGTGTGATTTCATCCTTAAGATCTCCATGAAGTACCATCTTAATCATGCCGCGAGTTTCTGCTACTTTGTAGCCATACATTATCATCAACGGCATGGGGATATCATTATTCCAACGGGACATGAAATCGAAATCTGGGGATGACTTCTTAAGCATCCAACCCTTTACTTCGATCTTGTATTCTTTGAACTGTGTCATATCTGGCTCCTTTCGTTCATTAGAACTATTGACTAAAACAACCATAATTACATTATCATTATATCATAAAATATAACGACAATCATTATAAATTATAGAAATTCTTAAATAATCTAAGAATTTACATTTCTGTAATATTTAAGGCCAGATCGATTGACCTGACCTTATAGATTCATTTATTTAAGAACTTATCCCAATCCAACCCGCAACTAATGAATCGATCTATATCATCAAAGTATGCGAATGTAAAATAAGAATTAGGTAGGGATCGATCTGGTATACTAAATGATAAATTAGACACAGATTCCGGATCATATTCTACAAAAATATCATAGCCTCTGTATTTAAATGTGTTGCGGGTTCTATCTTCTTTCATTATCTACACTCAATAGTTATATTTGATGTCATAGGCTTCGTTGTAATTACCAGTTTCTTTATAATGGTTTAACATCGCTATTAGCATGCCTTTATCGTCGGCTTCAAATTCCAAAGTACCAGATTTATTTTCTGTGTCATTAGGCAGCGGGCGGATCTTCAGTACAATGCGCTGCATAGTTTCTCCCCAAGAGTTATATCTATCAACATAAAAATCTGTAGCTAATCTCCTAACCCAGTAAGGTAGAGTATTAAACATTTTCTTATCCTGAACACTCCAGAAGCCATCTATAGGGGAATCATTCTGAACATCTTTAACCAAATTATATCCAGCTATTGCATCTTCTGCAACTTTAGCAATAGACCATATAATGCCAGATATCTTCTCATCTAGGGCTGTATATAAATAATCTTCTACGGCAGTATGATCTGGCTTAACTGTAGATTTCAATTGAATTTTAAGAGTTTTACTAAAATATTGAGATATATTATATTCAGGAATAACTAACTCAAAATTCGTTGGGATACTAAATACAAGAGAAGAATAGCTTACCTTTCTCCAATTACCACTAATAGTAATGGTAATATCATTATCTTCTGCAAGCTTCTTTAATCTGCGGCTCTTGTCTATGGAATGATTTAATGAAGCTTTAAAAGCAGCATCCCACCAATGAGATGTATTTTCATCTTTAAGCCATTCGTTAGATATATAATCAGTCAATGAAATAATTTGACTATCTATATTTGCTACAGCGCCTTTTATTTCTATGCATTTACATACATAATGGTTTCTACTATCCCAAGTATCGAATATTTTACCATTAATGATGGTCACTAAATGTCCGCCAAAGACATAATTTGATGGCGGATTAGGATTTTTATTACATCCGATTAAAAATGTTCCCGAAGGGTTTTGATCTGCAAATTCAGATACAGTTAATTTCTGATCCCTAATATCTAAAATATCCGATTCTGGAACATTAAACTCATGAATTAAGGCATATTTAATATTATTAGAACTATTATATACATGACCTCGAGATTTAAGCATGCAGTCATTTAATATTTGCTTAACTTTACGATAATCCATATTAAATGCTAAAGAAATAGAGCGTACTGAACAATCTCCTGTACGAGTACCTCGAGTATTAGCATTATATCTAACTAACTCTGCTGAATCAATAGATTTCATTTATACGGCTCCAAACTTCTTCCAATCTCCATAACTACCGACAAAATAGTGACTGTCATCAAATTCGTAAGCTTTGTTATTGTAGCACATGCCTTCAAGAGCTTGCAAGATCATAGAAGTTGTAGTACCTATGTGCTTAGCGGCTGCTCTAAGACCAATAACTTCATCATGATAATCTTTATCTAAATCATCAAGCCTCTTGCTAATGATTTGTTTTTGGAAGATATTGGCTATTCTATCACCGTATTTATCATAAGCAAACTTACCATAGTAATCTTCCCAAGTAGAGTTATAGCTATCTACAGTATCAAATACTGCATTTACGATATCTTCAATATCGACATCATCAAATCTATAGTCAGCATAATTTGCAGCTATTTCATCTCGAATAGCTTGAACTCCGAGTTCCGTATGATTAGTCAGCTCTTCTCGAGTCTGATCTTGCATTAAATCATTAAAGATATTATGAGCTACATGTTCAATATCATCGTAGTTAGCACTTGCATAAACTAATCTTTTCATTCGTACATCTCCCAACCAATTATTCTGCAATTGCGACAGTAACATTTCTTAACCCAAGTTATAGCTTCATCTACGCTGGTAGCAGTCACATCTACACTGGCTTTTCTATCCGTCTGATTATCTACGAAATAGATAATATATGTATGAATTTCATCATATTCAGGAAGATCGGTATTAATAGCAATATCATCAATATAATCTTCGGCTTCATCGAACGAAGTAAGCTGAATTTGATCATCTACAGCAAAATAACCTTCGGAGGTATAGCAAATAGTATGTCCTTTATAATCCCAGCAATTATCCATGATTTAGCTTTCTTCTGTATAATAGAGATCAGATACTAGGTCTTCTACATTAAGGTCAAAATCAACTTCAGCTGGATAACATACTAAATCAATAGATGTTTGACCATAATCAACTTCTACATAAATTCTACCGTCGGAAAATAATGCATAAGCATAAGGTAAAGAACTGAGAATGTTATCTTGAGCAAGTTCAGCGTTAATTTGGGGGATCAATGTATTCTCGATATAACTTTCTAATACTGGGGAATATTCAGCTATGAAAGCATCTTCTTCTGAATCATCAGACGCCATATAATGCTCACCCTGTAATCCAGAGATTTCTACATATACCGAAATTAAATTATAATCTTCGCAAACCATATCTGTAACTTCAAAAGTTAAATCCCCATAAGTTATAGGATCGATAGAAATTTTCTCGATTTTACTATCAACATAATCCTGAAAATTGCGATAAGAGTCATCACTATTAAACTTACATGGTATGGATAAACCTAAATTTATATACGTTCCTCGCATAGATAATATCTCCTATAATAAAATATCATATAAATAAATAAAGGTTGTAGAAACTTATGCCTACAACCTTTATAACGATTATCTAATTAAGCTCATTGCAACGATTTTAACAAAATAATAGGTGCCCATTTCTGAACACCTACTATCTCATTAATATATCGGAGGTGACGATATATAACTAAATTAGCCAAGACCTTCAGAAGCTACAGAGCCCTGAGGAAGTGCGATGAGATCAACTGTGATGTTCTCAATAACACCAGTTACTACAATTACGATTTGACCTACAACGGAATTAGCATTGACCTGATCAAGCCCGTTAACGTCTGCAGCCATGTTAATTGCGTAGCTCTCAATAGCACCAATATCGTGCATTGTATCCAAGAGAGGAGATACTCCAGTATAGAATCTCGCGTAACTCTCACCTACGCTATAGTGCCACTGAATCCCAAGACCTACTTTGAAGACTACATCTTCGATAGCATTGAACAACTTTCTTGTGGAAAGGTTCTCAAGAGCCTGATATGTTGCAGGCGGGATATTAAAGAGTGTAGCGTTACCCCAAAGTGTAGGACCCATATCGGGCATTGAAGTAATAACATTAACTCTTACACCTTCAGAAGACTGCCACTGATCAAGTAAATTCTTAGGTACTGTGTAATCAAGCTTACCAAGAGCTACATTGTTCTTTCTAGAATTAGGCATCGCCCACTCATACTGTGAAGCCTGATTGATAATCATACCTCTTTCAAGCATTAATGCCTGGAAAGAAGGAGTAGCAGCAGCTTGTCTAGAAGTACCTACATAAGTATACTGACCCCAAGGAGCGAAGAAAGCTGAATGAGTAGTATAAAGTGCATCACCCTTCTCTTCTGCAAGAGATGATAACTTCTGAGCATAACCACGACTATTTTCATCGTCGTCCCAAACCCGGTTACGAGGGAGTGACTTAGGTACATCAATATAAGCAGTAGCACATCTACTTACATAAGCAATATCCATCAACTTTCTGTGCATCGGTGAGATTATCATATCAGCAATGATAAGATCAGGATTGATTGCCAAAATGTTCTGATCATCCCAAGGGCAGATAATTCTGTTAGGGTTATATGTGAGCTGATCGCTAAGAAGATCATATACACCATTATAAGAACTTGTACCTGCACAGTGAGTATAAATCCATTCATTAAATCTATAAGCAGCTGCTGTTGTAATTGTAGCAGTATCCTTTACAGAATAAAGTGCCTGAACATAAGTTGTATTCTCACCTTCATCACCGAATCTTGCTTCAGCTAAATCAATAGCTTGCTGCATAATAGCGGAAGCTGTATCTGTATCAGAAAGTGCAAAATCATCCGAACCGCCTGTAAGAGGAACATTAGTAAATGTTACTAAGTCATCTTCTGTAGGCTGACCTGTGATTGTGAAAGTAAGGAAATCAGACTCAAGAGCATCAATAGAAGGGATTGTATCAGTAGCATTAGCAGGATCTAATACAAATACCTTATTCTCAACAGCTGTCTGACCGCCTGTAGTATCTACAGAATAGATAATAAGGTTAAGATAATATGTAGTAGATGTAAGTCTCTGCTTTGTGATCTTAACTCTCAAATTATTACCGAATGTACCAACGTACTTAGCTTTAAGCTCAAGTGTACCAGTAGCTCCTGTTGAGCCTGAATCGTCTGTAAGAGCAGGGATTGTAGCTGATGCATGAGTACCTGGACAAAGTCTGCAAGTAAGAACAGCATAACCCTGAGTGAGTAATGTCATAGCTACTTGGTAAGAATAATCCTTTGTAATTCTGTAATTGCTTGAAGGTCCACGATAAGTAGATACAAATGCTTCCATACCTTCCTGAGTAGCAGGGAATCTTGACCAGCCAGTATTCTCAAGAACGCTGTTAGTATCAGTACCTAAACTATCAGGATCTTCAAATGCGGGACCCCAGCAAGCTGTGATAGGTAATGCTACAGTGCAGTAGTCAGCATTCGGTGTTCTGAAAGTATATGATCTAGAAATTTCATTAACCGTAATGTTAGCCATTAGGTGCTTCCTCCTTAATAATATTTTCTTCATTAATTATAGTCGAGGTCGAATCTACAGGTTTTGATTCAGTTACTATAGGTTTCTTAGTATAGCCACGCTTTTTAGATACCTTAGTATTAGTACTATCAGATAACTTAAATATTCTAGTCATACCTAAACCATTGATATATCCGGGCACTCCCTTAATATCACCGGGCTTAAAGGTTACTCCATAAAAAGTTTTTGTAGAACAGCCGATATTCTTATACGTTATCATATTATTACCTCTTGTGAATATTTAAGGTTAGAATCAAATGTTATGCACCAATATTGAATTTTGGATTACTCAATTCTTCACGCATATACATCAGAGAATATCATCCTCATCGTTAGTAACTAACCCTCCATAGCTATAGGTACTTCCAGACTCTGTAGAATCAATATGATCAGGAGCATCCCCTTCTCTCAGAATATAATAATATTCTTCAATTTCATCAGGAGTAGCTAATCTAACTTCCCCAACTAACTCATCTGGGTAATCGCGCTTGCATAATGCTGCAGCTTCCTCAGGCGAGCTCGCCTGATAAACTATCCAATCTCCGTCTACCATTGGCCCACTTTCAGCATCTCCATAATCATAATAACTGGCTACAGCATACCACTGATTTCCGGGCTTAAGTAACCAGTCGTTATCTCTTCGATAACCTTCAGAAGCTTCGATATTGCATGACCCAGTTATAGACAGTTTATCATCGCGCTTAGCTTTCAGATAATTGAATACTGCATCAAAATCTGCTTCATCCATATAGAAATCTTCATCGGCATATTCAGGCTCAGCATTACCTTCATTAATTTGATTACAACCCCTTCTAGCATAAGATTCTAAATCATCATCTGATAAATTTTCGATAATATAGCCATCAGAATTCATGAATCCCATAGCATATTCTGCTGCAAATTGATCTGAGTCTGACATAGATACCCATAACTTATGTAAAATATCGTCAGAACATTTAATCGACTTCTGTCTATTTTTAGATGCATAAACTACAAAATGCCTTTTCATATATTAACCTCCTCAGGAACTCTTAAGTCACCTGTATAATCTAATAAAGCCTTTCGACTTGGAATTGTTTCTATCTCTATATAAGGTATAGTCCACTTATCGATTTTCTTAATGTTCACCGACTTTATTTTAAGTTCTGCAGTTTCGGGATCAACCAAATCTGCGATGTCTTTAATATTGAATATAAAAGCTCGCTTATATGTAGCAAATAAAACTATAACTAAACCATAAACGCCTTCAATTTCGGCTTTCTTTCTAAGGCCGTTGCGCTGAGTATCTGATAAGGTAGAGAAATCAAATCTATCATGTTCTGTTTCTTTAGATTCGATGTAATAAAAATTCGGGCACTTGTAACAGATAAAATCTGAAACATTTCTAGATACCATATAAAACCCCGTCATCTGGTCTGGAATTCTATCAAAACAATACCCATTTTGAGGTCTATCAAGCCATTCTTTAATTTTCTTCTCAGCTTGCTTACCTAAGTTATCAGGCATATATGTCACCTCTACATATGTATGAATGTAAAAAAGGTTTAGTCGAAATTGACTAAACCTTTTACTTCGATTACACCTAAAGAGGCACCTTTAACTTACTTTAGAGTTATTTTGTTAACGCTATCAATTCTGTCTTGCGCACGAGCTAAAGAAGAAGCAGCAGTTTCTACTCCCCAAGTACCCCAAGCTTCATAGCCCTTATCTTCATACTTCTTAATGTTATCGAGGGCATCATTATAATACTGAACAGCGTCACCAAAGTAATCATAAGCCCTACCAAGAGATCTGTAAGCTTCGTACCCACCCAGATCATCTCCCTTAGGAGTTAAAGTAGCTAATCTAGACTTGAGAGTTCTTAGCTGAGCATATATACCATCTAATTGAGTCTTCAACTTAGCGATTCGTCTATTAGCTCCTGCTTCTGTATTATAAAACTCCTGCAGACGCTTTCTCGGATTAGGGATCTCATATCCGGATTTATCTCTACCGGAAGGAGTTACCCACTGACCGGGAACCTCTTCTCCTTGCCAATTAGTTGTAGGCTCCTTATAGTACTGACCAGCATACTTGCCTTCAGGCCCACCAGCGTAACGATATTTACCGCTCTTACCAAATGTTCTAGGATCCTGATATCTATCGGGATTAGCCTGCTTAGCATTGCTGGCTTTATTTATATAAATAGTGTCAATAATCTTAAGTGACTTTTTAGGCACATACTTAATAGCTTTATCAACAGGGGCTCCCCATTCTTGTCTTCCAGTTTTAGGGTTCCAGCCTTTTCTCTCATAATCCCTAACAGCTACATAATTATCATCATTATATATACCGGGGATCCATACAAAAGGGTGTGTTCTATCTCTATCTACAGTGCCACCTATGTAGTAAACAACGTAATTATCTCTTATCTTACCTACACGGTCTTTGCTAAACGTAGCATTTTTCAAATCTACTCCAGCATCATTAAGAGCAGATAATGCACGCTTATCAGATTTCAGCCAGTTAGGAATATCATTATCAAATGAGGCTTTAATATATCTATACACAGGTTAAGTCTCCTTTAAGTTGTTTACAATATTAAAGGTTAGATTATATAATCTAACCTTTAAGTGAATATATTTAGTTATCCGAATTAGCGGAGTTTAGATAAATAAGAATCAATATACTTTGTGCAACTGGGGATACCGCTATAAGAATCACCCTTCATAAAAGTAGCCAGCTTCTGAGGATCAATAGAACCATTATTAGTCATGCAGTTCTCGAACTCTTTATACATTCTTCCATAGTATTCTATAGCTTGATGCAACTGATATAATTGGGTTTTACTTACCTCACCATAGCCGAGATAAGGAGATTTACCTTTGCGAATATCATACTGAGACAATAGCTTCTCCTTAGCAGCATTAATCTTGTCGTAATATTCATCAAGAATAGCTTTAGCTTCATTAACCCTACTCTTCAGTCTATCTGGAAATCTTGCATATAGTCTGCGATACAAATCTTCAGGGTTTGGGATAGAATAACCTGACTTATCGCGTTTATTATCACTATAAGTATAAGGCATTGCCCATTCATCATTCTCAGGGTCTCGTACACTTTCACCAAGCTCTCGATCATATTTATAAGCTTTATCTTTGTATTGACCCATATAGTTCCAGTTATTATCATATCTGGGATCAACATAATCACGAGTTTTTCTAATCTCATTACGCAGAGGTGCTACCATATACACTGTGTCAACTATGTGATCATTAAGTTTGGATTTAGCTATAGTACTTAATCGTCTATAACCATTACCAGATTTCAGAAACATACCATAGCCATTACCTATATCAGGGATATATGCATACTGACCAACGGGGTATTTATAAGTGTCACCCCGTCTTTTAGATTCTTCATATACATCTTTTAAAAGATGTATAGGAATACTATTTTCTTGAGGTGTATCGAAGAACTGTGCTTCAGACATAGCATATTGATATTTAAGACCATTTAATGCGTCACGACCTGCTTTATCTTTTAACCAGCTAGGCATAGATGAATCATATGAGGCTCTAATATATCTCTTCATATGAAAATCTCCTTTACTTGAATTTAATTATTTATTAATGATAAAAGGTCTCGCAGTTTTATAGCTCAGTATAATTAGTCATATCATGAAACTCTTTATCTGTAAGGCCCATGCTTCTCGCCCATTTAGGTTTTCTTTCAGATTTAATATAATCAATATAATCTAGCATAGATTCATAATCGGAATGTATATCAGTACGACTCATATTCCATGAATTATGATGATCAAAATCTTCTTTTACTTCAGGAGATAAAGATTGATACCATTTTTCAAATTCGGGCTGCTTGCTTAATCCCCGCTGATATTTAGCTTCGTACTCATCTACAAAAGATATAGCTTCTTCTAAAGTATCATATGACTCGCCGTATTCATCATCATCTCGGTCAAGCATGATCGCATCATAAACTATATCGCCGTTAGGATAATCAATTTCGATTACTTTACCTCTACCGCTAACTGTAGTGTAAACAATTTCATCAGTACTTGCTTTTATATATCTTTTCATAAATTAGTCTCCTTAGATCATATTGATCTATGTTTATATTCCCTGCGATTAAAAATCTATTTCATCTTCAATGTCCCGCAATTGCTGAGTACATCTGTCTATTTGAATCTCTACTTTTTCCAACTGATTTCGCTTAGTTTCCCATCTATCGGAGCCCTCTTCATCAGATAAAATATCTAATCCATCAAGCAAGAAGTCCCGTTCTGACGATAATTTAGCTAGCTTCTTAACAAGCTTATCCCTGCCAGTTAAGTAGTTCTGGTAAGTTTCTACAGGCATACCTGCAGGAATTCTGAGAAATTCGTCTAAACTGAGGTTTCTTGAAGATTTCAAAATTTTCATAACTTACCCAACTTTCTTAACTAACGTGCGGCAGTGCAATTTTTGGACGTTCCAGCCTCCCGCGAGTATCGTTTCTACAGAAGCTCTACCATCTTCACCTTCAACTATACCATTAAGGACTGACCATCCGCCATTACCTTGAGTAAGATATAGGCCGGACCATGAAGTAATAGGGCCTGTGATCTTTGTAACTCTGTTTACTAAATCAAGAATAATTCTCTTACCATCTTCAAGATTAGCCTTATGGATATCTTCATCGGACATATGCCATAAGTTCATAGCATATGAAGTACTAACACCGAACTTCTTCTTAAAGGGTTTCTCCAAATAATCTGAGTTAAAATCATCTTCAGCATAGCGTCTAATATAGAACTTATTATATCCGTCAGCGTTTTCATAGCGTTTCTTGTATTCCGGATAAAGAGTAAATAATTGCTCTAAGCCTTCTTTTGTATGCGTACTGGAAGAAACTAATTTATTCATCTCAGCTTTCAGCTCTTGATAGTAAGCAGGAGAATTATCCCTGATATTCTTATCATATCTATCCCATTCATCTACGAGCTGATTCATGAAATCTTTAAGAACTTCAGGAATTTCATCGACTTCTTTTTCCTTCTGCTTAATCTTAGCTAGCTGACCATTATATTTATCTAATGTAGCTTGATATTCTTCGATAGCCTTATTGGCGTTATAGATAGATTCTACAGCATCTCTGATCTTATAAATCGGATCATCAGCAAATCCAAAATCTTGCCTAAACTCAGCTTCGTGATCTCTACTAATCTGCCAAGTATTTAACTCTTCTGGCATTCTATATGTGCCATGATCTACTACATAATCAATATATCTATTAATATGATCAATCTCAGAGGAATTGAGGTATTTTTCAAGAATCTTCATCTGCTTATCTATAGCGGTATTTCGCTTATCAATGAGCTGACGCTTCTTACGAATGTCTTCTTCCTTTTTAGCTATCTTTGCTTGAATAGTAGATATATCGGTTACTGATTTAATATAAATTTTCATGAACACTCCTCAAAACTCGTCGATGAGCCCGTGACCTATATCCCAGTGAATATCTTTTTCAAACTTAGTATCTTCAGGAAGATTAAATTCATCTAGGATGTAATGTTTAACCTGAGGATAATTATCTATCCAATCTCCGGTAAATACAATAAATCCTTTATCTTTGAATTCAAATACTCTACCTCTAGGTACAAGAGTATGGTCTCCTTGGAAACGCTTGTCTTTCCCTCTAAAGTATTCTTTCTGCCAGATGTTCTTGTGCAAATGCTTATCTGTTCTAATATCTGTACCCCACTGATTAGAGTGATACCAGTTAAGATCAGTCGCTAATGTACTTTTTATCCCAAAGAGCTCATCTTCTTCAGGATCATACCAAAACATCGCTACTTCTGGATCATCTTGATATTTATCGTTTTCTAACATCAAATCCATCGCAGAAGATGCAGTAGAATCTCGATTACTGCGTGCTTTATCGGCTTCTTCTTTGGATTTGACAAACAATTCCATATTTACTAAACTTCCTTACTATAATAATAATTAGTATAACGATTTACATGTTTATTGGCATAATATCTACACAGAACTCAGAAGGCTGCTGATAGGCTCTAAACCAATCACAATATGCGTGTTTAATGGCCTTAGGAGCTTTCCGAATATTATCATAAGTATCTACAAGATTACGAGAATCTAACCATTCTTGATAACTAGGTTTGAAAGAATTATCGGTTATAAGATCACTAGCCCATCTAGCATCATCCCATTCTAAGATCTCATCGTCATCAAGCTCATTCTCATATACAGAAATCTCAATACAGGGAGCATATAAATCGCGATTCTTACCTTCAATAGTAAGCTGCCACTTATCTCCATCTTGAGTAACATCGAAATTTTTATCTAAAAGGGCTTGTTTGATATTAGCAACAATACTATCAATCAGTTGATCAGTAATAGGTTGCTCAATAGTGATTATTCGATTTTCATCATAAGATGTATAAACGCTTGTAACTGATACAGTATGCTTTAAGCTAGGTAAGATTGTTGATTTCCATAACTTAGTAAATATGTTCCAAGTAGGATATCTAAAGTTATTATCGTTTGCAAGTATCTTCATAAACTACCTCACCACCAAGCAGCTGCATCATCTGCATGAATAATACATAAAGCATCAAAGATCTTATCAAATACTTCATCAACTTCTGCCATAGTCAGATCTTCCCACTGCTCAGTAGCAATGCTTCTGTATTCTCGAATTACATCAGATTCAATTTTTGAAAATGAATCTTCTTCAGAAGGCTCATTATAACTACTATATGCTTCAAAGATATCATGACGACAATCTTCTATTAAAGCTACTTTATCAGGATCTTGAGCATCTAGAAAATCCTTAGCTTCGCGATACTGAGAAAAATAGCTATCTGGATATGATGCTGATATCCTAGTAGAGCTATTAATCTTAGAGTTTCTCCACTCATTATAATTATCGTAAATCGTAGTTCCAGTACTATCTGATAAATCTATTAATTCTCCAGCATCTGCTAAAACTTCTAGTAGCTTTCTAACTCCAGTAACTTCTGCATCTGTAAGATCTACACTAACAGGGTCAAAATCTTCACTGACCTGTATCCAATATGTTGCCATAAATATTCTCCTTAATTTAAATATGCGACCATGAGGCCACCTTCTGCGATATCAAAATATGCGTTCTTATCATATCTTGTTACAATAGGATCAAGATAGTTAGTTGCAAGATCTAACAATGAGTTGTATCCGATTTCCATACCTACTTCTACTCGAAGTTTATCTTCATAATCAGACATCCAGATACTGGGCATCATATCATCAACGCATACATCGTATCGGTTTTCTCGCTTTTCTGAGAACCCATTAGCCAGTAGCCATTCTTTACAAGCATCTTCTATACTGGATCTCAAAGCACTAAGAGAATAGGCATTAAACTGTGAAGTACATGTAACGAATCGTTTCATAGATATATCCTCAACCGTTAGAAGAGATGTCCCAACTAATAGTAACTAATGCATTAGGATTAGCTACTAAATCACTATGAGTAAGAGTATAACCTTGCTGAGTAAGTGTAGTCTCCATTTGCTTACTGAGAATTCTATGTACCAATACTTCAGTATTCCCAGTATTGGCAGCAGTATTTATAGCATATGCTATATCTTTCTGCTCCTGCTCAAATACAGCTGTGCTAGCTACAGTTTTTACAGCACTGGCAGCTTTTAATATTGTAAGTTCATCTTGTGGAATTAATGACATACATCTTTCTCCTTAATAACTTTAAAATACAAAATCAGTATACACCATCTTATCTGCAGGAAACTCTCGGGAATAAGAAATATCATCATATCTCCCGCAACAGAATTTCTTAGAAGACCTATCCCACTCATCTTTAATATAAATCTGCTTATCTGTAGGATATGCTATGGGCTTTATCGTAAACCAGTCACCCTTCTTCAGAGTTCTGAGTGGAACTGGGTTGAACTCCCAATCAGCTGGATTCTCTTGAGCAGCAACTAACCTCTTCATAATCAATCCTCCCAGGAAATAATAGTCTGATCCTCGTAGTTATTCTTATTAATAACCTTCGTATAAACTTTCTAATCTTCTGAGGGTATAGATGTCTCCAAAGTCAACCGCTTCAAGGATTTCATCTGGATCATATTCGTAACCTTCACCAGATGCTAAGTTTTCAAACATTACATAATATCCTTCATTTGCAAACTCTACCAGCTTATCGATAGCAGCATCCCAATCATTTGTAGCGAAGTCATCTGCTAACCCTCTATGAGGCTTGCTATAGTAAGCTTGAACCCAGTAGATCTTATCTTCATCATTATCAAAATTGTCAGAAGCGGTTACCTGATCACAAGCCTCAATATCATCAAACTCTCTGGCAATACGGCGATCTACTTCTTTAAGAGCATCGCCGAGTCTATAGTAAGTCTTATTAGTTTCTATAATATTACCAACACGACCTTCAGGTGTTCTATAAGCATATGATATTGTATAGTAAAGCTTATCTCTATTATCTTCGTTTGCATCTATCCAATAATACCCATCATTATTAGGCATCTCTTTAGCGATGCACCCCCATCGACCATCATCGAAATCTCCCTCAGGAACTATATCCCATCCATTAGGGACTTTAGGATGGCGATTAGTAGAAGCGGTTACTTTATCGCAAGCATTAACATCATCACACGGGACAACATCACCATTCTTCTGACAATATCCGATACGATCCAAGTAATAGTTAATATCTGTTTCAAATGGAATATCATACTGCTTCATCTCATCAGTAGTAAGGAACCTATCCAACCAAACGGCAGTATAGTAATTGGGAAGATCTTTTGTTCTAATTATACGAACATCGTTTGGTATTGTTCCGGGACCTATACCATGCTTAAATATATAAAGATAACCTCCGGCTGGGGTATTTTTTAATCTCTTCATATGATAGTCTCCTTTAGATCTAATGAGTAAATTCAATTAAATTTATACAAGGTTATGAATTCTCCGTGGATAAATCATCACAATCATCTTCAGAAAATTCTAACATCATAGTAGTCAGTACGAATAACGTGGCTAACATCTTTTTAGCCCAGCCGACAAACCAAAACAAAAACAGTATCACTATGATACTGTTAACTGCTAAAAGAACTATCAAAGATTTTAAAATCGCTTCTTCCATCATGCTAAACCTAAATCATCGAATGTGAGCTGACCTGGGAATTGATAATCCTTGTGGGGTTTAGATGAAGTGGAATAAGACTTACATGCAATCTGCAATGCTGCTAGATATTCACTATTGCTGGGAAGATCTAATTCTGGTAAAACTTTAGCTAAATCTGTAAGATACTTATAAACTTCGGAATCTGTCATAAAAGAAATCCTCCATTATGCTAAAATTATTAAAATAAAAGGTCAATGATAAGGATGGAACACATCAAACTCGTCGACTGTGTCGGTAATTGATTTATAAATTTGATCATACACATGTTTAGATACCAATTCCATGAATTTATACCCAAGGGCATTGCCATATATCATATACTTATCATCATACTGGGTAGCATACAGTTTAACATCAAGCAAAGTATGCAATTTAAAGATATTAGTGATCGCAATAAAATCGCGTACAGCAGAATGATAACCAAACAAACCTACAGAGCATATTTCCATAGATGGATTTAATTGGTACAGTTCACCAATTTTAGCCAGCCATCGATTAAGATCATCTTTTGCAGTTTTCTTAACGCTGTCAGGAAGATTATTATCGTTATTTACAGCCTGCTTGATATCATCAATGCTCATAAATAGTCACCTCAAATATAAAAAAATGTGGTGTATAGAAGATCCTCCGAAAAGGCTTATCTTCCGCTTCCTCAATGGTACACCACAACCATCGGCTAACTGTCGTGGATTAGCTTACGCCCTACTGCTCGACTTTTCAGCCTTTACGCTAATGCAGTATAGGATTTGATCTTGATAGAGAAGCCACTCAAAACTGGTTGAGTTCCAAGAAGTAAGAGCGACTTACTTCCAACAGCCGCGACCTGTTGACATCCACTGTGCTGCAACTTCTCTATCATCTGGGGATGGAGTGCCTTTATAGTCATCAATGATCATAGCGGTTACCGGCTATCCGTGATACGCGTCTCACAAAACAGTCCAGTTGACTACTCCCCCTGGTATAGATACAACATGACTCGGCAGGGACTTATCCCTCCCCCACAGATCTGCTTAACGGTTATACCGCCCTGATATCCCGGTAGGTAGCCTACTTACAACATACCCAGGTTCAGACTCAGACACCTTACGATGCGCTTTAGCCAGGTAATAGAATCAAAATATCAGTTGATTTCGTTTCGCCTCGGTTACCAGCCCATTAAACGCCATACTGTATCTACTGGTGACAAGTTTTTGATGAGATACTTGACAAACTCATGTGGAGCAGGGCCTCTTTTGAGTAATCATTCTTAACCGCTGCAGCAGTTTTGAAAGTTGAGATTTTTCACGAGTTATCCCTATATGCATGCTTCAGAATAACTGGCTTCCTCACCCCGCTGGTGACAAGTTTTTGAATGAGATACCTGACAAACTCTAATTAAAGATCACCAACCTCGATTTTGATTTTCCTTTGCATCTAATACAGCCATCACTTCTCTCCTAACTGCTTCACTAAACTGATAGTCATAAGAAAGTCCACCAATAATAGCAGCCGAAATAGCCTTTACTAATAGATGCTCGTAGTTAGATTTAACTTCCTCAATACACTTATCTACAATATCCTGCAAGCCGCTATAGTCAGCAGATTTCACCATTCGGTCCACAAGGGGAGTAAACTCCTTACTGTAGTAATTAGTAGATGGATTTTTGAAAATTAACTCTTCAGTATGCTTATAATTCGATTGACGAAGATATTCCCCGACAGCAGTAAGAATAATTTCTTTAATAGCATCTGAAGATAAAGCTTTCAACTCTTTATCAATAACTTCAGCAAACATTGTTTCATCTACATTAATAGTTACTTGCATTCGTTCACCTCCACTGCGTATCAGATTCATCATTAAATCTGCGATCACGAATATCCTTATGTACAGCATACATATTATGTGCTGGATCAACATCAGGATATTGTGTTCCAGAAGATTTACCGGACCATTGACGGTAAGTTACTTTACAACAGTTATATGGATTCCCATGGCATACAGTTTCAACGATGTGTTTGGGTATGCCTTTTTCGCAATAATACTTATGGATACCTTCATCCAACCATTGACATGACCAATCCCCTCCGGTTCCACGGCAATAGTTTATTGGCTTATCTGGATTATGCCTTGGCTTACCTTTACCCATATTCACCTCAAAAATACAAAAATTACCTTTGGTCTTATTTTACAGAGCCCACGTTATTCCATCTCTGACCTTATGCATGCTATGGGCAGGTTTTTATGTGAGTACTTTCTATCACGCTTGTCTGCACTTCAAGGCGACCTCTCCCTAAATCGCGTATCAAAGGGTTACTCTTGGTAATCTTTATACACAGTATTAAATCGGTAGTTCATCTAAAGAATACTATGTAAGGTCCCCTCAAGGCTGGAGGTTATCTTCGGTACTTTACGCTTGCGACTTCACCTTACCAGTACAAGAAACTTCTCTACCTGCCTATCGTTTCTTGATGGTCGGTGCTATGGGAGTCGAACCCATAATTGTACAGGGCTTAAACCTGTTGTGTATGCCAATTCCACCAAGCACCGATATCGCAGGCCAGCATTACTACTGACCTACAACCATAATCAATATGGTTATCACCTATAAAATAAACCTTACCTTTGAAGATGTTTGCTGACACCAACATACTGCTTGTACGTCAGCTATTAAGTCTTGGTTCTCTGTTATATCCACTGCACTTACAGTTTGGATACCTCAATCAGGCTCTTCGCTCCTATACCATAGTTGCAACAGTATTTTGTCGTATAGGTCGCATTGGTAAGGTTTTTGGTTGCGGAGGAGGGATTCGAACCCTTAATCTAATCTCCGGGTTATGGGCCCGGCATGCGACCAATTACACCACTCCGCTATGTCAAGATGCTAAAATGCCATTTGCTTTCTTCCTCGTAAGGAGTTTGATGCTGACTGCCGATGGCTCGACGGGGAGTAGGTTTTCATCTCCCGTGATCTCCGAAAAGGTCACCCACTATTACATAATATTATAACGATTATTCGTTTTGTTCTTTGTCTAATAAAGGTCGGTTCTCTTGATAGTGCGGACAACCTTCGCGCCATATAGGATCTTTAGGATCACATCTTTGAGTGCCGCACATATCGCAGTAAGTGTTGATAAATTCTTCAAGTGTCATATACTATTCAAAATACCCACCAAGATAAATGTCTGTACCTATAGTTTCAAATCCCATATCGCTAGTTTTAAGTCCAACATTAAGATGAAGTTCTGAAATTAAGCATCTACCTTCTGAAAGGTTAGCATCATTGCGAATATATTCTTCAGCCTTTTCTTTAGTATCAAAGATACCTCCGCAATAAATTACTGAGCCATAGCTTCCGCAATAACCATTAAAAGTTACTAAATATAAAATATTAGACACTGTAATTCCTCCTCATATAGACTTTTATAATAGGCAGCGTATGCACCCCCGTCGAGGCATTGAAACTGCTTAAGTCGGCACGTTGTCTAATAGTTACCTATTGGACATCCTGCCTATAAAGGACTATTCCTTTGAGCACACTTTAATTCTCACTTCTTTGGTGGGCCTGGTAGGATTTGAACCTACACACTATCTACAGTGTCTAATACATACCGCGAATCTAATATTAGTTTTTAGATTAGCTGTCTTCCCATTGCAGCACAGTCCCATATAAATCACTCTGACAAGATTTGAACTTGTAACAGCGACTTTCTGCCCTCGACGTCATCATCAAATGATTAACGTAGCCACCAGGTAGAGTTACCCTCGTCTACCGATTCCGACACAGAGTGATATTTAAAACCTATGGGCAAGGATTTGAATTTCTGTCACCTTGCATAGTTGAGTATCTGCCAATAACGAAACGCTGCGCCCAGGAATATATCTTCCACTATGAGTTTTTCTCACGCACCACGAGGGATTCGAACCCTAACTTCAACCTATTTTTACGTCCTCTTAGCGTCTACCTATTCCGCCACCACAGATTATAAACTAAACTAAATTGTCAAAATACATATAAGATATAGAAGGGTGGAGGGTAAACGCAATTACATCTCACCAAATGTGGACTGAAACCCTTCGTTTAAAGGTACTTTAACGGGTAGCCCCCCCCCTTCTATATTATACTATAACGATCATTAATCATTCATGTTAAATATCTTATTGTCCCTAACAACCTGCTCAAATTCTTCTATAGAAGATACGGGATCTAGCACATCTTTATAATCTTCATATACATACATATCCTCAATAAGTTCATGAAGATCAATACGGCCTCTAAGATATGCAGTAATATCATCCTCAATGATTTGCTCCTCCCAGGCACCTGCAAATAATACTTTATATTTCCTAAAGAAATCTCGCACGTTATTAAGATCCTCAGAATCCATTTTATTATCACCAGCAGAATAATCCCCGTGAAGTTTCATAAAAAAGCTTCCCTTATTTCTAAATTTTTCACGATTAGGGAATATTTTTACTCGAATACCGTGAGGAATTTCACCATCAGATACTCCAGCATGCTTACTACCAAAATAAAATGATACGTTTAACGGCCCACCTATTTTGACATATTTACCAAGCATATTAGACATACCGAAAATAGGTTCACTGATATTAGACTTTAATATTTTCATAATCCCTACCTCCTTCTAAACTACTGAAGTAAAGTAATAACGCCTTTTCTACTATAGCAGTTCTAGGCATTCCGGTATCTTCTGAATATTTATCAAGCATAACACCTACTTCATCATTTAATCTGTAGCATCTAGCAGTAGATGCCGGACCTTTAGGTCTACCTCTCGTTCTCATACATAAGCGTCTCCTTACATAATCATTATAACAAATATATTATATATGTAAATATATAATTATAGGAGATTAAAAAATTGGCTGCCGACCAGGGACTCGAACCCTGAAATGATGCACCAGAAACATCTGTGTTACCAACTACACTAATCGGCAATATTGGCGCAGATACTGGGACTCGAACCCAGACTACCCGAAGGTAGGACGGCTTAGCAAGCCGGTGAGATACCGATTACTCCATATCTGCAGAAATAATGCGGTTAACCTATACACCGCAAGGTTCAGGAGATTAGATATGAAAGAATTATGCTACTGTGATAGCGGAGTATCTTTCAGAATCAATAATCTTCATCATAGCTTCTGTTGGTGTCATACCTACTGTCTGCATAAGCTGCTTGAAAGTAGATGCTGACTGACCACTTACAAGCTGAACACCCTGACGATTTGCATCTGCGTGGAATATATCGTGACGAGCATTAACATTCCAGAATACTACATTAGGAATCTCGTAGCCGTGATCAGCATACATCTTGCGCATATTTTCATAGAATGACCAAGACTCCTGAGATCTGCAGTAAGAACCCGTCGCCGAATCGATTTCCATATCAGATATAACGATCAAAGACTTGACCATTTCATCCTGAGGTACTTTATTCTCAATTGCAATCTTAAGAACCTTTTCAAATGCTTTCTGAAGGTTAGTGTTGTTATTCCAGTCAGCGTTAGATAGGAATCTTACCTTCTGTGCAAGAGTGTCACCCTTAAGAGTTACTACAGTAGGGTTGCCAGAGAATGTCATAAACAAGTTATGATATGCACCTACATTTCTTTCTGCGAAGTACATTGCAAGACCAATAGATGTTGCCATAGGTCTACCAGTCATAGAACCGGAAACATCTGCCATTACAATAGCATTTGTGCCGGGTTCCACATAGTTAGGTAGCTGTCTCCACTGTGCTTCAAGAGATGCAGAATCTTCACGGTTATAAAGTATCTTTTCTACAATATCATAAGGATACAATGTAGCAGAATTGATCTTTGCTTCACCCTTAACAGCCTTTGTAATAAATGCCTGATAACGATCAGCATCATTTCTCTCAAAAGCCTTACGATAAATCATCATAGCTCTGGAAGGTACTGCGGAATACTTGATCTTATCCCACTGCTTTGCAGACATATATCTTTCGACAATATTGATCTGCTTACGAAGTGCTCTCAAAATACGCTTGAATTCATATACTGAATAGCCAAGCTTCTTAGCAGTAAGGATACCCAACTCCTTTGTCTTCTGTGAAGAAGCATCAGGTGTCTTAATCCACTTACCAAGCAAGGATACGGCGTTACCATCAGCAAGATTCTTGCAATCTTCCTCAAACTGTGACTTCATCGCAGACCACATATCAGCTTCTACAGGTGTTCCAATCAACTCATACAAGTCATCGTAACGACCATATACACCTACAAGATCAAGATTAGGCTTGATAGCTTCAGGATGATACTGAGCCATATACTTAACGATTTCACGGAATACCTTACGTTCTCCGCAGCCTCCACGCACATCACGAGCATAGAATGCTATCTTTGTAGCAATAAGAGGATCCTGCTTGTAAGCTTCTGCGAAGATACGAGTGATATCTTCTGAAGTTCTGCTACGAAGTGCTCCGATAGATCCAAACATATCAACTAAAGTATTAGATGATGTGTTACGTGCCTTAGCACCATTCTCTGTATATATTCTTGTTCCGTTCTCACGGATGGCAGTTGAAAAATCCATAGTAATACACCTCCTATAAAGTTAAAATTTAGATAATTCGACACCGGTCTACAACTGCTTTATAGAGAGGTATCAGGACACCTTGTCTTCACCTAAAAGAAATGGCAGGTAAATTCAAAAGATTTGCTGTATGTGTCCCATATTGGTTATAAGTAACAGGACATTTTTTTTCATAAACGCGATCCAAGTTGCAATTAGAATGTTTAAGAATATGTTGCTGTAAATGTCCCACATACTTAACTTAGATTAAAAAAGGTAAATCATGACCCAATTTAAGACGGATTCGAACCGTAAGATCTGATTTGAAGTCGGATTGTTAACCATTTAACACTTAGTTAGATTGCTGCATGGGTACAAAATTTTACCTCTTTTATATAAACACAGGATACTCTTTTAACATAACACCTGCTCTACCAACTGAGCTATCTCCCCCAAAAAGTTTAGTGGGGAGAGTTGGACTCGAACCAACGACGAGGTTCCCTAAACCGGATGTAAAAAAGTAAGGATTTGCTGTAAGTATCCCACAGTTTATACAATATTTAATCATGACGCCATAAATACGTGCTCTACCAACTGAGCTACACCCGCATTGAGCGGAATGACGGGACTCGAACCCGCGACCACGAGGGTAAAAGCCTAAAGTAAATATGCTGTGAGCGTCACATAAATTTATATCTTATATTTATCAGGATGCCGATAAAAATAATTTATTCAATTTGCCACCTTATTAAGACCCCACGTTTGTTTATTGTCTTACTAAATCGTTAAGGCAGGTCTTTTCGACCATTAAGGTATTTATTGTCAATAAATCTTCAATCCGATTTTACGGAAGCCATGGGCGACACTATTTATTGACCAAATAAATTTTTTCAGACTCGAACTGAAAATTCCTCTAAATAAATGCTGTAAGCATCCCATTTAATATACTTTTGTTATCAAGATTCGATTACAATACACTATAACGATTATCGCAAATTTTCTTATTTTGAGTACCTATCTGCAATACCACTTGCGGTATAGCTGTAAGGTTTAATTAGACAGATATATCCGCAGCTAGTAACCCATTTAGTAATCTCATTAATAAGCATTGATGTTTTACCATCATTACCAATATCACAATGAATTTGAAAGGAGATGTCAAGATCATCAATGTCTATATCATATTCATATAGTGATAGTTCCAACTTATCAAGCAAACCATTAGCAATGTACAAACTTCTTAAAGTTTCTGTGCTAATTTTCTGCTTAAGGTTGTCAATTTTGCGTACATATTCTATGTTATAGAAATATATACCGCCATTGCCTTGCCGATGTACTGCGATAACTTCAACCATCTTTGTTCTACTATGGTTCTGACTATCAGTACCTACTGTAAATTCGTAATGTGCGGAAGGCTGATCTGCTATGTAATTTGCTACTTTAGCGATGATTTCTTCCATAGTCATTTCAACTCCGCGAGCTGATCTAAACATCGGTCTAAATCTCCTTTCTTTATAATTTTTAGTATTGGCGCTGCACACAAGATTCGAACTTGCAAGTCATTGCTGACCAACGGTTTTCAAGACCGCGCCCTCACCACCCGGACATGCAGCATATTTGGTACTCCTGACAGGACTCAAACCTGCAACTGACCGGTTCGTAGCCGGGTAGTCTTTCAATTGGCTTACAGGAGCATAATGGAGCTTCTGCTGAGAATCGAACTCAGTTAACGCTTTGCGTATAAGGTTTTGCAGACCTTACGGCAGACCACTACCACAGAAGCATACATGGCACTTGGTGAGGGATTTGAACCCGATCATCTTACGGTTTTGGAGACCGCCGTTTTACCGTTAAACTAACCAAGCATATATTGGTTGGGACACAGGGATTTGAACCCTGAACTTACGGTTTATGAGACCGTTGCTCTAACCAGTTGAACTATATCCCAATGTTGGTACGAGTGCTCTGGATCGAACAGAGAACCTTTCGTGTATCAGACGAATGCGCTAACCAATTGCGCCACACTCGTATGTGGACCACCACGAGGAAATCGAATCCTCATCATCTGCTTGGAAGGCAGGAGTGCTACCATTACACCAGTGGTGGATATTAATAAGCCAAGTAGGTTTGGTTACCTACACAGAGCCAGTCCCTAAGCTGTGATGCTCATCCAACCTAACTTCTTTAGGGAAGAAGACAGGGGATTCTCCTGTTTTGTTTTTGGCGGCCGGAATGTACTTGCGAGGCATTGTACGAATTGGCTTATGTGGGGAGAAATCCGAGACTTGAACTCGAACTAACAGAACCACAATCTGTCGTGCTGCCGATTACACTAATTACTCCATAATGGTCGCTAGACCGGGAGTCGAACCCGGATAGGAAGCCTTATGAGAGCTACTTGGGAACCAGACCCATCCAGCGAAATTGGTGCACAATGATGGTGCTGCCCCATCAACCTGTAGTTTGTAAGACTACTGCTCTCCTGCTGAGCTAATTGTGCATAAAAGATAAAAGTATAAACTTGGTATTACGACACCGCCCCGCACCTTCCATAAAATATGGCTGTTCTTCTCTATTAAACTATCACAAGTTTATTACTATTTATCTATGGCTTGTCAGATCGGTCTTGAACCGATATATCTAGTGCGCTGCTAGATGTTTTATCAAGGATTTATTTTTGGCACCTCTTAAACTACTGACAATGGTACTCCCGGTCAGATTCGAACTGACACTGTAATGATCCTAAGTCATTCGTCTCCTGCCGTTGGACTACGGGAGCAAATAATGGTGGAAGATATGGGATTCGAACCCATCTGATATTCTGCTTGCAAAGCAGACGACCACTCCCAGCAGTCCCACCCCCCATAATGGAGCTTCCGCAGGGGCTTGAACCCTGAACCTACTGCTTACAAGGCAGTCGCACTACCAATTGTGCTACAGAAGCATTTATTGGTGCTTGATATCAGACTCGAACTGATAAGAAACTGATTTTGAGTCAGTCATGTCTGCCCAATTGCATCAATCAAGCGATTAATGGTACCTCCGACAGGGCTCGAACCTGCAACCTTCACCTTAGAAGGGTGTTGCACATCCAGTTGTGCTACAGAGGCATATGTACCTATGTATTAACCTCTCAACATAGGTGGTAGGGCATATAATTTTCATTCCTGTTCAGTTGCGCGGCCTACTTAGGCGGGTTGCATTTGCTCCAACCACATGGTATCTCTGACGGGAGTTGAACCCGTAAACTCCAGATCCTTAGTCTGACGCATGTGCCAATTCTGCTACAGAGATATGATTTAGGTAGAACTTGAATGAGGATCTTGAAATCATTCCGGTCACCGAATGGTCTACCTATTCATCCGGACAATGGTTATCATGAAACCTACTGTCTAAACTCGTTTTCGTTTACGCCTACGCCTAGGTTTAATCGTAAGGTACTAGGAACTTACCTTGTGGTGACACGTACGGGATTCGAACCCGTGAATACTGGATTGAAGGTCCAGCGAGTTAAGCCTATCTTCTCCAACGTGCCATATGGTCCGATCGATGCGATTCGAACGCACAAAGTCCGCAACCCAAATGCGGTAGCTTACCAATTGGCCTACGACCGGATAATAAAAGTACGACGGGACTCGAACCCGCACCTCCCTCAATGGGCGCTCTTCCCTTTAAACTACGTACTCTTCTACAGCATCTATCAACTATATTGTCCTTTTATAGTCAAATAAATTCTGTAGGACTTCTGCTTATGGATGGACTTACCTTCACAGAAGAATTAATGGCGATCCCAGCGGGACTCGAACCCGCAAAATCTCTTGATCGACAATCAAGTATCCTAACCAATTAGACGATGGGACCGTATAAAGGAAGAATCAAGCAAATACTAAACCTCGAGTATTTTAATATCACCTGTCTGCTACTCATTAATCTTTTGTCGAAACTTCCATATAACTCTTGCAATAATTATACTTCCGCTCTCATTTTCACATAAGATTCTCCCCATGGTGGGAATGATAGGACTTGAACCTACAACCTTCGGATTAAGAATCCGTTACTCTGCCAAATTGAGTTACATACCCATAATGGTACGCCTGACCCGGATCGAACGGGCGACTCACGGATTAAAGGTCCGTTACTCTACCATCTGAGTTACAGGCGTATATAGGATTCGTTACATCACCTAGAGATTCGAACTCTAGACAGATAGCCCCTAAACTATTATTCAGCAGACAAACCTATCTAGGGAATAGGTCAACAGCACTCTCTGTTGTAAGCGTCTGCTACCACTTGCCCGCGTGGGTAGTGATGTAACTACTTGGTGTCCAGTGTTGGTTTCGATCCAACCCCTTCTGCTCTTCAGGCAGACGCTTCCACCAGGTTAGCTTACTAGACATATACAGACTTTGTCGCAAGAGAATCTGCACCTCCGAATAGCGATGTAATAGCTTTTCAACATCTCGTGTGGGCTTCGCCTACGCCTTCACGCGATATGGCTCTACCAGATGGACTTGAACCATCAATACAGGACTTAACAGGACCGCGTGATACCGATTTCACTATGGTAGAATATTAAATGGTGGGAGAGGTAGGATTTGAACCTACGAACCCGAAGGAGCAGATTTACAGTCTGCCTGCTTTAACCGGACTTGCATACTCGCCCATATAAGAGAAAATAAGTTGTCAAGGTTCACCGAGTAATAAAAAATCGTCCGAAATTTTAAGTTCCGGACGATTCGATATTTCTCAAAATTTTTGTTTATAAACAAAGATTAGATTAACATCTAAATCGTCCTCGTGGAATATCTTTTTCGAGATACTCGGGCTGGGCTGATCTAATGGATGTAAAGCTCCAATTCAAACCAAGCACTGCCATAGCCAGTGTATCACAATAACTATTATTTCGCTTTATGCTTAAGTTAGTCATCTTAGCTTTACTTCCTTTCGTTAATTTCTTTTTTATTGTACTACATCTGATTTTAGATGTAAACACCGAATTTCAAAAATTTCTAAATCTTTGTAATCCGACATATTTGATAACGCAAATGATCTGAAAATAAGATCTGGGCCGATATCTATGGAATAGCGAATAACTTGGAATAATTTATGTAGTAGCTTTGATCAGACACCCAGATCTTATAATACAGAAGAACACACATCATGTACGAAGTGATGTGCAATGGCGGCGGTAGAGGGATTCGAACCCCCAGCCCACGGTACCAAAAACCGATGCACTACCAATTGTGCTATACCGCTGTAATGCCTGCCTTTCTTAATCTATAGTGATAGTTATAATTGCACGGAGAACTATAGATAGCTTTCACTGTCAGCAAAAATTTATAAGTTGGCGATCATTCAAATTTGCTTCAGCGGGCAGAATTTATTTTTTCAAGATGCTTAAATACAATAACGATTATGATGAAAATTTACTTCCAGCACGTTGAGGTGGGACATCAGGAACTGATTTACAAGATAAGCACCTTTTAGGAATCTTATCACCGTGATAAGTTACCTTGTAGCTGCAATTAGAGCACTTAACCTCGTGTGTATCACCGTTGTCAAATGTATGTATCCACTTCATGATAGTAATTCCTAAACTTTTATTTATCTTTATTCAAGGTTTCCTCATCTACTAATTCATCTGGTTCGTAGTAAGGGACTGTACCTTTATAGCCTTGCTGCATTTAATTTAACACATCTCCTTTATATATACTCCACATATCAGTATCTGGGATGTTAAAGAAGGTTTGAATATCTAACCAAAAAGATTTTTTACCTTCAGACATCCCACATTCTATTCTAGCAATGTATTGTCGGGTATAGCCTAACTTCTCACCTAAATCTGATTGGGACAAACCGTGGGATAATCTTAATTGCTGTAAGATAGTATTAGGTGGACCTGAATAAGGCGATTTAGTATCCTTCATGATTTAGTACCTCCAACAAATAAGTCGTTATAACATTTCTCGCAAATATAAGTATTACAAAATTCTCGGAGCTTTAATTCTTTTTTAGCCATAGTAGGATTCAATGCATGTTTCTGACATCTAACACATCTATGCTTAGACCAATAATCTATAAGTTGTGCTACTTTTTTATCTTTATTCATAGTCTACACCTAAACCTTTATAGAAAATTATCATCTTATCTAACTCAGCATTGAATTCATCTAACGATATAATAGTATGTTCGGATTTAAAGTATTCTAAAGAATCTTCGGCATCCACAGCTTTACTATATAAAGTATCAAAATATATACCTTTATCCTCTATTTCTAACGAATCTGATACAATACACAATACTGGAAGCTGATATACATTAATATGAGAATGTATGCTAGATACAAATGATTTATATTCTAATTGAGGGACATCTACAATTTTCCAGAAAATTCGATTATCTGAAGATTTACAACATAACCCTACTAATGGTTTAAGTTTTGCTTGTCTAAGTGCAATAATATCCGAAACAATTATATTGTCCCGTTTCTCCAAATTATGAATATCCTTATGTAAAGCACTAGATTTAGCTTCAAGTTCTGCTATAGATTTATTAAGATCTTCTGTAATCATAGTTAACCCCCCCAGATATGATCATTATTGATAATAGCTAGTTAATTCTACTATCCTGCCGCATTTATCGCATTTATACATGTATCTTGTAGACATCCCATAGTAGCCTCGACTAATAGCTTGTTGATATACCCAATGACCTCCACATTTACATCTTCCGTGGTTCCACGTATCTGTACTTATAGCACCTTGACATTCTGTAAATATGAGCCAAATTAGAACTACTATGGCTAAGACAAATAACCTACTTTTAAGATCAGAATCCATGCTATCACCTACCTATGTATTCTTTACATCGTGGGCAACTTAACATCTTATATGTTGATATATAACCGCAGTTAGAGCATTTGAATCTCAACAGATTAGATCCAGGTGGGAATATGTAATCAATCCAATAAGGTTCATTAGGCGTATCTTCTAGTTGAATATTACCTTGTAATGCTTTTACACCTTCTGATATCTTATTGAGGTTGTTCTCCAATATATTCAAGTTCTGTTGTAATTGCTCTAATGTTTTCATCTTTTCTTTCCCCGAACTCACATCCTCCGAATCTATCTGACATAAGTTCCCAAGTTACATCGCCCCACAATGTAGGATCAGCACCTTCTGCGTACCCACCGATAGCATCTACTGCCCATATGTTATTACCGCATTGCAGTCTATGCTTACCAGTAAATGGATCAATAAATGGTTCAGCAAACCTACATTGGTCACATCGGATAACTTTCGTTAGTTCATTATTACTCAAGGTTAAGTAGCCTTTCCTCTAAATGATGTCTTTGTATCAAATCCGTGATTCTTAATCTTAGCAGTATTAGTAGTACCAATGGCATCAGTTCTTTCTGAATCTTGCTTCTGCAATGAAAAGTATTCATCAAATGCCCAGTATATGTCTGTAGGATCTACACACTCTGCAATTCCACATGCTTTCAGAATGGGTATGTGTTTCACATAGCGGGTTTCTCCTACCAGGACTGAACCGCTCTTAACAGTACGATGAACATCATAATCTTTATTATCTACCGCCTTAACCATATCATCTATGCAAGCATACAATTTTTCTCTGATGTATCCGGATCTCCAAGACCAACCACTTGCAGCAAATTTACTACATAAACCATAATTAAACTTAATCACAGTTAACTCTGTTAGCACTCTGGGTTTATCATAATTTTTCCACATCTTAAGCAGTTCTAACTGATAATCACCAGGGAAATAACTATCGGTAATGTCAGATAAAACTGCCAAGAATAACCAATAAGTACAGCCTATTTGAAGCAAGACAAAGTTTGCTTGTTCAATATCAGCATCTTCACGCGGAAACCCCTTACCCGGTTTCATAGCATACATATATTCACACAAAGCTTTTTTGGTTAACAGATAGGAATCTGATCTGTCAAATACAGTAGTATCATCTGGATACACATTCTGAAGATAGTCGTAATAATCTGTATTCTTATCTATTATTCTCATATCAAATCCAAATCCTTAAATACATCAAATATCTTTGGTGCCTGTATCGCAATCCAATCAACTATTTCTTCATTGTCAGCCCAGCTATTTGTAGATAATCCACTTTCGCGCAAGAAAGCATGTACCAATTCGTGTCGGAGTACCTTCTTCTTATATGCATCCATATCTGCGGTAGCATCTTGATCCGGATTCTTAAATTCATCAACTACAATAGTATGGATATTAAAATCACAGTACCCAGCCATACGTTCAAGTTGAGGATAGTCTACCATATTACCCTTAATGATTTTATATTTTGCACCTAATACATCTGCATAGATTACATTATCTGTAGCATCATCAAAAGTAATACCAGTAGGTGTGCTGAGGGATTCTATGTAGTCATTGACAGCTTTGGATTCTTCTGAAGTAGGATTACACATAGTAGACTTATTATCACTCGTGGCTACAGTTATATTTAGTACCCCATCAATATCTTTAGTAGCACACATATCACCTAACTGTCTAACTACTATATTTGAAGTATCGCTAAAATCTAATTCGCAGAATCCGTCGTAAGAAGATATAAATGTATTTAATACCTCCACAGGCAAGATATATTCATGTTTAGGTAAGATTGATATATTCCTACTAGGCAAATATATAGTTTTGTTAGTTAAGTTTCGTATTCTCATTATACTGCAAACCTTTCATATGCTCTTCTTGCTTCATTCTGTCTACTATCAGGAGTAGCACAGCGTTCATACCATTGACCGAAGATCACAGATGCTTGTTCCGGGGTTTCTGCATTAAGCAATCTCTGATAGTTACTTGAGTGCATCTCACTTTCAATAGTATCAGCAAGGTATTCTAACTGTTCTTCAAGAGTGCCCCCGTTGATACCACTATGATGGCCACCAGTATTCCACTGACATAAGCCATAGTATGCTTGTCCGGGAGAATAGATGTATGGATTAACATTGAAAGTTCTGCTACCGCTTTCAACCATCATATTACCAAATACACCGGCTGCAGCTACATCAGGTAATCCCATATTAACTGTCAGATATCGCCATATAGTATTTTGAAGCGTCAATGACTTTGAAATGTAGATAGTTTTGGGATTCAGCTTCCAGATATCTATTGATTTCTGAAGATCCATATCTACTTCCGGAGGAAGATCAGGAGCTTCTATTCGAATAAATGTAGTATGATGATCTTTAACCATATCAGCTTCTACCGCTAATTTTGGCATAAAGTTGAATGCGAGTAATGTAAATGCCGATACAGAAGCTAAATATCCCATATAGTCGGAAAACTTGTGCCTCTTTCTACTTAACTTGAGTTCTGATTTACTAAAGTCCTTCCACCATAATTTTATTGCTGTGATTATAGTAGGATTACTTATATTATTTGTCTTTCTCATTTGATTTACCTGAAAGTGGATATCCAAATATACTAAGAAGTTCTTGCATAGGATCATATTCCTTTTCAGCAGAGACCCACGCATCTCTTGATAACTCCCCTGTAATATACTTTTTATCGTGTTTACGAATATCTGCACGAAGTTCCAGTATATGCATCAATCTACAAAATCCAATTACATTACTCATAAGTAATGTAACAACTTTCGAATCTACATCAGATAAAGCTGATTCAAATGCACTAACAAGGTCTTTTTCTTTTTCAGTCAAATTATCATATGATAGCATGTAATCACCTCCTACATCATAGTATAACGATTACAGGTTAAGGCAATTCTTTATAGTAATTCTGAAGTTTGCTACTCTTTACCGCTGAATGGAATTCTTCTAATCCATTTTCAGCAATAATATCTAGAAGTGTGATTATTAGTGCTTCGGTGCGAGGATGAAAGTGTCTACCAGCACGAACTTTATAATAGTATTCTTGCGGTGACTTTTGCGACCACTTATCCTTAGAATATACTTTACCTGCGCCTATCCAATCGCAGACCATTTCAACTACATATTTATATGGAATTTTAGCACACTTGATAGATCCATCATCATTAAAATCTGTCCAGTATTCCCAATGATGCTTATTGTGACCCTTATGATGTAACCATGCGGCAGAATATCCAAGTTCTTCTTTTTCAGCTTCAATAGGACTACGGGTACCTTGGAAGTATCTTGCGGAAGACACAAATTCCGTAGGTCCAAACTTCGACATATCATGAATTATACCTTGACATATAAGCCCACATGCCCAACATTCTTTTAATACTTCTTTCTTGTGTCTACTTACAGTCTTAAAATGCTTCCAACGGTAACTCATATTTTACTCCTTACAATGAAAAATAATTTCCTCCAATACGCTCGTAACAAGGACGCCATCTGAAAAATGATATACAATTAAAGAAAAGCACATCGGGATATTCCTGACCGGATTGTATCCATTGATATGCTTCATAGACTGCTCTATCTGAATATTCTGTTCTGTAAGTGGACTGATTTACATCCCGACTTCGTCTTGATGTAGAAAACTGTCCGGGTTGAGTAATTACTGAGATAATATCATTACCAAATTCTGGATGTCTATCTGATGCCCTATTAAATACCACAAGGGCGATCATTATACGACCTTGATAATCTTCTTGGGTTTGAGGAATACATCTATTAGATTCTCTCTCAACGATGTTTGATATAGCAATAAACTCCTGAGTGGTTAATCCCACACATTCTGCTCTTTGATCTACTGTCATTTCTTCAAAGGGAATCTCTGATTCAACTTCTTGAACAACTGCTTCTGCAGGTTGTTCTATGTCTTCTGTTACTTCATCAAAATTAAAAATACTTAAGCTCATAGGTAAAACTATGAGCGCTGCTATCAGTGCTTTCATAATTTCTCCTTTTAATTAGGGTTGCTTATCGCAAGGTCGATGAATGTGGGATTTTTCTTATTAAAGGTTAGTTAATTGCAGATACCTTACGCATATCATCAAAAAGTAAACTATCAATATGCACTGTAGGACAATCTGGGTAATCTGGAATATATCTGAACATCCAAACATCCCCACGTCCAAAGTCCATACGATCCATATAAAAATTTTTGCCGACAATGACGATACCATTGTCTATAGTGGTACTTTCCGGATAAAAATGCCTTTCATAGTTAGTACGCTCTGCTACTTCTTTAAAGTTATCTTTAGTTATTTCATAGTCATTACCGTACCTATCATATGAATAGATATGAGTAACATCGTCCCATGTAAGATCGTGAAGATAAAGTATATCAAAAGTTTCTCTCCATAAATTTGAAATTGTGAATGTTGGCTTGTCCATAAATTTTACTCCTCATTAAAGATTATTCAGCTTTCGACCAGTAAGCCATGCTTTAAACTCATACATACAATCTTCACAAATATGATGGGTTCTATTATCTGTACAACTTCCTCCATAAGATTCGTAAAAGCATTTGCTCTTAATAGTATAGTAGCGTTTGTTATAGCCTACGGGCTCTTTACATATATCACATACTTTATGTCTCGGAATTATCATAGTTAAGCTCCGATATACAAGTACAGTTTTTACATAATATCATTTTACTTATCATGCTTACTCACACCCACAGCTAACTCAAGAGCTTTGTTGATCTTACCGCCTGCCTTGAAGTCATTACCAAATAACTTCTTTGCACAAGCAATATAAAAACCCTTTTCTGGATCATACTTATCCTTCTTATCACATACAACCACAGTCTTAGTACCATCATTCCAGAACACTATGGTTGCAGGTTTATTGTAGATTACCTTCACAACTTTGAGATCTGAAGAACTAGATGTATCAAGATGATGAGAAGAATCATCAGCTACAAGTACAACAGGTTTACAAAGCCCATAAAGTTCAGCAATAAGCTCTGCTTGTGAATAGGGTACACGCTTCAATGTAAGCTCAATAGTGAATGGGTCATAACAACTAGGCTGTTCACAATAAACAATAGAAGATATTTGGGAAATATACATAATATAAACCTCCTCATTAAACCTCATTTATCCTCATTATTTCATAATCTAGATCCATCGGTACTCTGACCTCTGATCTATCAGGCAATACAATTACGCGTTCACCGCATATAGGGTCTTCGTAGTAATAAAACCACTCGGGAATCTTTTTATATGTAAGTCCACAGCATTTAAGTATCAGCATATTTTAACTAAAGAAATACTTAACTCCACAATACATACAACGCATCGTGTTACTATCTATACCACCTCCGCAATGAGTGCAGGTATAAGATCTTAACTTACCCGGCGGGCTAAATTTAGTTGCACAACTGGTCCAAGTAGACTGTACATTAGGCTCATCATCTTGATAAGTCTTTATGTTTCCTATATAGATATCATCATCAACAAGATAGACATCATTGTAGTCAATTTCGCCAGCAGATAACTTCTCCTGAAATTCCTGTTGAGATAATGCACCACGAAAAACCATCGGCGATGGCATTACAAGACCCAAGGTTGCTTGCATTTCATCAATACTACGTATCACTATCACCTCCAGGTAAGCAAGATGACCACTTATCTAACATATTGTTATATGCGATTTTCTCTTCAACTAATGCTATGACAGTATCATACATTTGAAGTATATCAACATCTGACTGAACAAGATCACAGCTATTACAACTATGTGTAATATCCCTACGACAACCATCACCATTTTGTCTTGTAACACATTCACGTTCTATTTTCAGTAATTCTAGTACCTTATCTAACTTCATTTTTCATCATCCTCATCATGATCTTTACCACCGAAAGGAACATAGTTATCTCTTACTAACATTGCAGTAGATATAGCACCCATAGCTACTCCGCAAGTAAAAGATAACAATATTGCAGTTAGCATTGTCATTTAAAGTTCACCTTCTTCATACTCAAAATAGTTATCTGGTAAACTAGCCATAATGTAATTAGGCATCTGGTACTTGTCAAACATTAATAATGAAGCAGGCATAAAATTGTTAGATTTTATATCTAATACTTTATGTATAGTACCATCAGGCAACTTAATATATAGATTACCATCCAAATTTCCAATAGTTCCCATATTTACACCTCCGGCATAGATCTTTCTTCATCACAAATATAACACCTATCCGGTGCATTATCTCCAGTATAGGTTTCTTGAGTACGACATTTAGGGCACTTAACCTCATGTACTAATACATCAGGGCAAATATCATAGATATGATCAGGTAATACAATCCAATCCATCTGCAAATCCCCCCCTACAGATAAAAAATCTTTACTATATAATAACGATTCTGAATAAAATACAACATTTATATAATTTTAATAAATAACTATATAAATTTCTCCTCATTTATAATATAATTAATTATCGAACCTTGATATAAGTTAATATTACTGGTTTTCGCAGCTAAACCATCTGCGATGTAAAATATTAAGTGTTTACCAAGCTTTAAGTAATGCTGTAGGTGAATTTTCACCTTATGCAGTAGTGGTGGTTGTCGGCCCGCCTGTAAGAATAAGGCTATCCTCAATTTTTTGAGGAGGAGGAGACTCAAACAACAAACTTCTTATTAAAAGTGGCGTATAAATTTATATGATTTTATATAGTTTTATACAAAACTTAGTCGATATGATATTGTACCTGACCAACCCTCTGTGCTCACTCCAAAATAATTTTAGATTTTCTTTGAATTTCAGATTGAATACGATCTACTAATTTACGAAGCTGTACTACGTCCCATTGAGATAATTCCAAATTAAACTCATCATCATTAGCGGGAATTACTAGACACGGAGTACCTACTTCTTGACAATAGGTAACTATGTCCCGAGCAACTTCTTCAGTATCGCCTGAGAGTTCTCCTTTATATCGGACAAATAGAAAATCATCTGCTTTGAGCTTTTTAAGCTCTAAATTAATTTCATCTTTATTAGGATTAGGCATGCATATCTCCGTCAAACAGATTTTACAATAAGCTTCTGCTCACCAGTAGCTTTATTAACTATCTGTAATACATCATTTGTGACTTTTTGTACTAACCATTCTCTGGAATCTAATCCAGCATCTTCAAAATATTTCCATTCTTCTCTAAAGGGTTTTCTTCCTTGCATCAATTCACCTTTCACCTTTTCAGGACCAAATATTACTAATGCCATAGTTTCATGACTAAGGCAAAGAGCCTTCTTTATCTTCATAAGCTCAGATATCTTAAATTCTCTAATCCCGAACAACTTATTATGAAGAGTATTGTGGGATATATGAGTTAATCGACATATCTGACTATAGTTTAAACCTTGAGATTTAATTAGATTACGAAGTAGTTCGACATCCATAATTAAATCACCTCGCTGCATCATTATAATACAAGGTAGATATATAGATATCATTGAATAACTCAGCAAGTTCCATAAACATATGACGTATGTCCTTATCAGTACATGTGCGGAATACCGATAAGAAATAGTCTGAAAGAACTATGTAGTCATAAAGCTGAATATCTGCCTTACCATTGCGAATATCTATGAAATTGGTAACATTAGTATCGTGAATAACATTATTAGCATCAATATGTAGAGCACAAAGATATACTGAAAGATGAAGTCTGAATGAATTCATCTTCTTCATGAGTATATTATAATTAGCGCTTACATTGGACTTATCCGGCTTTTTAATACATTCGCCAGCTTTAACTACTCTAACAGATCCAGGAGCTGCGTGCTTCTTAACCGAAGGTGCAGTAAATGTAGCTGTAGCTTTAGGGAGGTTATTTACACCCTTCGACTTAGTAGGTGTTGATGTAGCCGAAGATTTCTTTCCAGGTATCTCAAATAAAACTACCTCAGGTTCTGGAGCGGTCTTCTTAACTTCTGGATAATCTGGCAAATTAGTAGGATTTAGTACTAATTTAACTTCACCATTAGAAGATGTTATGGATTTTACTGACTTTGCAGCTTCAGGTGAAGGCTTAGACTTCTTAGGAGTTCTATTATGCCTAGCAATGTAATCACTTGGATTGGCTTCAGTATCCCAGTATTTATCCTCAAAAGCTTCTAATCCAGCAGCTTTGAGATACTTCAAATACATATCCAATCGCATATTAGTTCTACCATCTCGAGTATTAGACGGTGCACACCAAGCAGTGAACTTACTCCAAGATAACCCCTCTTTCTTAAGAGCTTCATCACGCTTACGAGTATTTGACTCCTTAGCCTTCCAATCATCACGCAATTCTATAATCTTAACTACTACAGTATCAGATCTAGCTTTACCGTACCCTGCATTAGTTTTGGTGTTAGACATACTATTTAAAAACCGCCTTTCTAAAATATGATTATATAATTTATAACGATTATCGGTAGAAATTAATATCAGCAGCATTTAACTACTGGCACTGGTTAACCGTTAAGCACCATATCCGGTCTTACTATCAAACAATTCCTTATAATTGATACAAATGAAATAATCACGATCCTCTTCTGCTGCGTAGAACATATCTCCCAGATTATCATCATATAAGAATGTTCGTGCTACTACGCTATACGGCCAACGATTTGCTAACTCAAAATCATTATGAGTAATTACTGGTGGATCACATATAGCACAAACATCTTGTTCCAATGGTCTTGGATACTGCTTCAGAAAATCTTCATATTCATCACGAGTAACTAACCTAAAAACAGGCTCCGCAGTATAAAATTTATTTTCTTCCATAATCACAACCTCATATCAGATGCACAAGTGAACATCGGTTCATACTTATGCCTTGATGCTCTATGCATTGCTTCAATTCTAGCATCAGTATCAGCATTACCAGAAGTGCCATTTGTGACATATGCTTCAATATCATCATATGTAAATCCAAACCTATCTTCATCAGATTTACCGCAAAGACCATCAGAAGGAGTTTTATGTACAAGATCTGTGGGGAGTTCTTCATAAGTATCTCCGATACCGATAATATCACTTACGAATAAATTACCTAACAAAGATATATCTCCTGCAGCGTCTCCAAACTTGGAACTATAACCTACAAAGTCTTCTGACTTATTACAGGTATTAATTACACGTCCACCACCTGGCAAACTCTGTGCTACTGCATACAATACTGACATACGAAGTCTCGGAGGAAGATTGATCTCAGTATCAGGCTGAACAGTAATGTTATACTGACTGATTACCTTAATAGCTTCAGTATAGATGCTGCCGATGTTAAAAGTATAATGTCTAATACCCAAAGCTTCTACTACTCTGTTTGAATCCAATATGTCTGACTGAACGCCATTAGGCATTAGCACACCCACTACCCTGTCCTTACCCAAAGCTTCAGTAAGCAATGCTGCACATACTGTTGAATCTTTACCCCCGGATATTCCGATTACGGCATTTGCCTGTGGGCCGTTCTTATCAAACCATGCTCTGATTTCTTCTACGATCTGCTGTCTTAATTTCTTGTAATTTTTCATACAATTCACCTCACTTTTCATGCCCCATACGCCAATTGATACATCTTCTGAGATAATCAACATAGTCACCATTCTTGCACATGCCTTTACCTTCTACATCGGAGAGTTTTGCCACATCCATACCATTACAAAAGGTAGTTTTCATAACGATATTCAGTGGTGGTACACAAGTATCGTTAGCGATATAAGTACCAATACCAAAAGCTACTCTTGCTCTATCATGGAAGTGCCACCAGATTTGATCAGCCTTTTCAAAGTTAAGACTATCAGAGAATAGAAGTGTTTTTGTCTTGGGATCAATGCCAAGGCTCTCATAGTGCTTGATCATCTTTTCACCCCACTCAATAGGATTACCGCTATCGTGTCTTACACCACTAAAAAGTGTTGCAAATGTAAGCTGGAAATCCTTAAGGAAACAGTCTGTCGTGATAGTATCTGTAAGTGCGATACCATTGAGAATGCCGTATTCCTTAACCCAAGCATCCAGAGCATACCAGTTAGAGTATGCCGGGTTATGTTTATGATTACCCTGGCCAACACACATGATCCATTCATGTGCCATAGTACCTACCGGAGTTACACCATACTTCTTGGCAAGATATACATTGGATGTACCAATGAATTTTGTGGCACACCGCATATTATCATTCAAATGGGAAAACTTCTCGATGGCTAACTCTTGGGCTTCTGCGGACAATCTTCTGCGAAGCCCGAATTCTGAAAATGTTCCCAGATACCACTTATTGTTGTATACCATATCAAACTTATCATCAAGACGCTTCTTGAAACTATCCAGAAGCTGGTCATAGTCATAAGCCATTCTGAAATAGACTTCGTTGACAATAGCAAGAGTAGGAATCTCATACATGGATGTGTTAAGCCAAGTACCCTTAGTTTCAATTTCAAGACCACAGCCATCGGATATAGACTTAATACTGAAATCCTCAAATCTTGGATGCCATATGCGTAAGAAGTCTATGTAAGAACCCTTCAACCATTTAATGCTATCAAGATACTGAAGTTCATCTTCGATAAAAGTAAGTTTGCAATACTCAAAGATCTGATCTGTAATCTCCTTCACCATTTCTTCAGTAAAGAATACATCCTTGTTCCTACACTTAAATGTCCATGTGGTCTTGTACCCAGGAAACTGATGATAGATAGCCTGCGTCATTGAAAATTTGTAGGTATCCTGTGTAAGTAAACTTGTAATAATCTGCGGGAATTTCATGTCACACCTCCAAAAATATTAAATCTTAATCTTATTAACCCTATCGGCTATAGGTAAGCCGATGATCATAACTACTGCATCTATACCAAAAGCAACTGCAGATTTAGGTATCTTTGCTATATATGGAATACTGTACAAAGAACATTCTATGATTGTCTTTGCTGTTACACCGATCAATATTGCTAATAGTATAGTAATTACGCAATACAAATATTTACGCTTACCATCAAATTTATTGAACAATGTTCCGCAAATCAAACCGATGATAATATTCATCACAATCCAACCATAAGATATCCCATATGGTGAAAATAAGATGCTTTCTATTCCTGCACCTACACCGCCTACAAATGCTGCCCATCTACCAACCTTGAAAGAAGATACTGTAAGTACGATATATCCCAAGTCAAGTGCTATCGCACCTATTCCCATAGGAATCTTCAATGTCAGCGAAAATACTACATACAATGCAGTTAGAATACCTATTAAAGTAATCTGCTTTAATGTCTTGTTCATAATTAATACCCTTTCCTTAATAAATATTCTCTAAAATAAGTATCGATTTTACTCCAATATTTCTTGGGATCTTTTCGAATCTGAGTACCTGATATAGTATTTTCAGATCTATCAACTATAACGAATGTATGGTCTGGATAGATACTTGATAACTTCTCCTCGTAACTAAGTTCTCCAGTATACCAAGTATAAGTATTATCAGGATTATCAGGGCTTAACTCCGCCTGCTTAAATAATTCATTAGACCACTTAATCCAATTATCTCTTGAAAATGAACCATCCATACCTAGCTTTTCGTCATCAAGAGCTACTATTTTAATATTATACGAATAATAGACAACTCCCATAAGCTTAATTCTGTGCTGGAAGGGTATAAAATCTTTACCTCGATCATCATCCTTACCGCATACAGCTATAATGGTTAGATCATTATCATTACAGGATTTATTAATTAAACTATAATGACCTGTATGTAGTGGGATAAAACAGCCAAATACTATTCCTACTTTCGCCATGGTTCTTCTCCCTGATTGATAACATCGATGTGGATCATCTTCATTGCATTAAGAGCGTTGTCGTGACTTTCCGGTGTTACGCCGGCACAACAAGCTGCATCTACTGTGATAGGTATATTTGGATAGAATGCTTTGATTACCATTGCATTGCTTATCACGCAGATATCTGTACATAATCCGATGAGTTCAACTTGATCAAATTTATCCAGAGACGCATTGAATTTAATCATTTCACCTACATCTATACTGCCGAAGGTATACTTTTGTATAATGTTGTATCCATGTAGATATGATTTGAGCTGATCGATAATTTCCCAGCCATCTGTTTCTATTATGCAATGCTTAACTGGAAGATGTTTACCTTCTTGTGTGTCTAAATAGTTATAGTCAAAATGAGTGTCTTGAGTAAACACTACCAAATCTTCGGTATCCTCATAGGATTGGACTTTTTTAACTACATTATTGATAATCTTCTCTGCATCGGAGTTCTTAAGTGCTCCAGTAACAAAGTCATTCTGCATATCGACTACTACTAATAACTTCTTCTTTTTCATAACTTATACCTCCGTTACCCAGATGTCTGAAATATTGATCACTTCTCTTGCTAATGCAGTTTCCTTAAGAAATGTGGTCTCCAATTCGTATTCCACATAATCAACTGCGAGATACTTTGTGAATATAAATCCATGTGCTACAAGATACTGTGCATTCTCCAAACTATACCAATGAGATAGATCTTCTGCTCTGGAACAACTAGAATACCAATTCTTACCATCTTTGTGATAGCGTTCATCGTATCCCATAGGAAGATGTTTAGTTTCACAATCTGGCACATTACCGATACCCCAAACAAGATCACTTTTAATGTTGTACCAAAGACCGTTATCATCGTCTATGGCTTCAAGCCTATATAACCATTTACTCATAAGATTTACCTCCCTATATAGTTATATAACCTAGTCGGTTTACCTTTAGTAACTCGAGTTTGCTCAAGTTCAACTGCTTTACCTGATTTAACATATTCTCTTAAGAACATTGTATGAAAATTAGATAAATTCAGTGATTTATTCTTTATCGTATCATATATCTTCTTCAGCTCGGATATTGCGAAACATTCTTTATCTTTAAGAAGATTAAATGCATCATCTGTATAATCAATTCGATTTCTAAGACGATTAATAGCTACTTTGATAATATTAGTATGATCAAAAGCTATATCATCTTCAGAAATAGATAGTCCATGAGATCTAAGAACTAAACCATTAACATCATATGAGATCTTAAACAATTTAGCATCATTAGCGTCATCACCAGCAGTAATATTAAGAGCCTGCTTAGGTACTAAGGCCATATATGCTACAGTTATTACTGTAGTTCTTGGATCTCGATCTGGTTCACCGAAAGTATAAAGCTGATTAAGAAATACTCCATCTACACCAGTTTCTTCTTTAAGTTCACGAGCTGCGGCTTCATCTAGAGATTCTTTACCTACTTCAAGAAAACCTCCAGGAATAGCCCACTTATCTTTATAGGGATAGCCACCACGTTTGATAAGAAGAATATTTAAATCATCATCTTCATCAATAGTAAAAATAACTATATCAGTAGTTACTGATGGTCTTTCATATTTAGAAGCATCGTAATTCTTAAGAAATTCAGCTTCTTCTGGGTTGGATAATACATAGCTTTTCAAATACATCACCTCGATTCAATTTATTATGTATAATAACGATAATAACAATAAATAATATTATTACTATGTTATTAGGTAACATAATCATTATATTACGAGGTAAAATATCTGTAAACACACATGTAACAAAATTGACATAATAATAGCTGCTGAATTTCTCCAGCAGCTATCTCCAGAAAGAAGTATGGCAAGAAGTGATTATACCTTTGTAAGATAAATCACATTTACAGGTGAATTAATATTATATCTACCATTAGTGGATTTGCCGAGTATTGCTCTTGAACCTGATACGCTATTAACTTTCCAGGTTAATTGCTTAACCCAATTAGGCATTGCAGTACCATTGAAATATTTAGCAGTAGGTGCTATCTTAACTGTATCACCGGCCTTAATAGTCTTAGTATCTGTGGCGGGCTTAGTAGTTACAGTATTTGATGTAGTAGGCTTTGAGGTCTTAGGAGCATCAATCTTACCTGTACTAATTCCACAAGACTTGCAGTAACTATCAAATTCAGGAGATGTTACGAAGTTATAGAAAACCTGCTCACGCTTAACCCCGGCATTAAGTTGGTTAACCCAGTTCTGCTTACCGGCAGCATCTGCAGGTCTACCAAGTACCGCAGGATAAAGCATTGTTACCCAAGCATCATTATTGAGATTTCTGTTAATGCATTCCTGACTGAATACAATACCTTGTGCAACATTAGCACCACCTGTCTTTTTAGATACTAACTGATTAACCCAGTTATTAAGACCTGCGGTATCTGGTTGTCTACCAAGTGCATTTACATACAGATTAGTAACAAACTTTGTAGCACCATCTGTAGAAGGAGCAGGAATGGGTTGAGATAATCTTGCGTTTACATCAGCAGCAATCTGAGGCATCTTACCTTGTAAGTAAGGTCCGGGACAAGAAGTAGATTTGAAATCAGAATGAATAGTCATGTTAGCACCATTCTTGTGATTCTTCCTATCTGTCTTAGATGTTGCCCAGATAAGCTTCTCAATACCGTTTCTCTGACAAATATCAACACACAAATTAATAAGTGTAGCATACGCTTTGTCAGATACTCTCCATTCGGGCTCACCTGTGCAGTCGGCTACTTCAATAGTGATTGCACGATGATCGTTATCACCACTACTTGAACACCAAGATCTGTCTTTCTCTTCTACATACATACCAACACGGCCATCTGAGCCGATACCATAGTTAGAAGATGCCGCCTTCTTGGGATCTGTATTCTGGAATACGTTGGCACAAGTCTCAATAGACAAGTTACCGGCCATATGATGGATCGTGATTGTATCGATCTTATGATTCCTGGGGCAATTCTTATTAGGACTAATCTTTGTATAGCAAACTAAAGGACTGTTACTCATCTTTAGCTACCTCCTCAGATTTCTTTGTTGACTTCTTTGTTGTTGACTTCTTTGCAGGCTTTTCTGCTTCCTGACCACCAGAAAGTTCTGCAAGAGCACTCTCAGGAATGTCTTCAATACTTGTAATTACAGGTAGTTCGTTAGAAATGTTTTCTGACATAGTAATTTCTCCTTATATGAGTAATTAATCATAAAAAAGGTTATTTGTAGGTGCTTATACTCCACAACATATTAGTTAATACTCGTACTCTAGCCATACGATGCTCATCATGAATTTTAAGATATCTATACACGACAGAATTATAGTCTAGAGAACTTTGATATGAAGCTAATACTGCTTCAACTACTTCTTGATCTAATACATAGCTCAAGTATTCTTTAGCAGTATCTAATCTATGGTCTGGGAAGTCCTCAGGATCAATTATTTTCTCATTAGCAATATAGTCTATGGCAGTAGAGAAATCTATTCTTCCAGGTAATTTTTCACAAACTTTACGAGCCTCTTTCGCAATCTTCATAGTAGCATAAAAAGGTCCGTACTGCTCACAAAGTTTATCGAAATATGGATTAGAAGTCAGCATGACTTAGAATGCCTTTCTCTTACCACATTCTTTGCATACCCACATAGCACGAGATAAAGAACCATACTTCATTACTGTTGGTATATACCTATTTCCTCGAATCCATTGGTGTTCTATACATTTTTTATTGGTCATTCTTCTTGACCTCTCCCATTAGGGATTACCCACTGTTTCTTGCCCCCCAATTTGAGTACAGACATGGAACATAGGGCAAGTATTACAAATATATTGCTTTTCGCAATAATCCTTAATAACTTCCATAGCATGGATTACTTTATTTTCAGGTTCTCCCCACCAAGGTTCAAATGTGTTCATCCCATACTACCCTTCCCGCATATCGGCTCCACAGTTACCGCAGAAGTTATCACCGCTTTCACCACATGCGTGCCCACACTCGGAACAATAATAAATCATTCCGTAAAGTTTCCACTCGCCTTGCGGTCTTTCTTCAAGAGCCTTGATAGCAAGGTCAATAGCCTGTTGAACTTTGATTCTATTCAAACTATAAGGTTTTATTGGTCTTACCCACTCAAGATATTTAATCGCTTCTTCTTTAGTAATCGCTTCTTTATTACTCATTGGTTATCTCCTTTAACTCGTCTTTAACTCGTTTAAATTGCATATCAGCACCGCAATCTTCACAAAAGTGAGGGAAATGTTCGTATGCAGTATCTTTAATATAACCGCAAACCGAACACTTAATAACATTGTGATTGCACCAGTTGTAATATTCTTCGCCTATCTTCTTCCACTTGCCTTGAGGTCTTTCTTCGTAAGGTGTGCCATTTGCGATAATGCTCTCTGCTATGTTATCAAGCACTTGCTTGTTCTTTAACAGCTCGTAGGCTTCATTGGGAATATCAATTACTATCTTCATTCTTCTTTACCTCTTCGCCTTGCAATTCAATAGGCAAAATTCCACAATTATATTCTTCCTTAATTGGTTTAGAAGTATATCCGCAAGAATAACATTGATAAGCAATTATAGGTGGTATAATTGTAGTAGAAAGACCGATCATTATGCTATTGCACTTAGGACATTTGTAGTTAAACATTATTCTCTGCCTCACTCATGTCACGTTTGAGCTGTACCAAAAACTTATCAAAATCGTCTAATGTAAGATTAGGGTCTGTACACGTATTTGTTCTACCTAAATGAGCACCCTTATACCAATTAACGGTTACCCCATTAGGAAGATATTTAATGTAATATTCCTCAAATTCGTCGCACCAAAGCTCAAAATTATCTGTGACTGTGTGACTTACACACATATTAAGTACGTCATCCGTTGTGTTAACGTCAAAAACACTCTGCCAAACACGTACAAAGTCGTCTCTGTCAAAATGATACTGTGGTAATTCAGCCATTCTCTACCTCCTTATCTGCTTCTATTACAACGGAATTATTAAATATCTCTCTAATCTCCTTGCATTTTGAATTTTCTATGTGTTTACCAAATATAAGTCCTGATAATACCTTTTCTTCATCAACTAATCTTCCGTGATTTGCATTTAATATCTGATAATTTATTTCTTTTGCAATATAGGTGTCAGTAAGCAACTCAAGTATACTTTTATTGCCATTATCATTTACTACATTATCAGGAATTGTCAGTAGTATCTGTATCATTCTTCAGTCTCCTTTATCTTCTTCTATGATAGTAGGTGCGTACCTATTTAATGCCAGTTCAACAGTTGCTGTTTCCCATATTGATAATTTATCTTCCCGTTTTTCTTCTTGCGCTTTCATTTCCTTGATAAGAGCATCAGTATCTTTCAATTTTCCGTGTCCTTTTGGAAGTGGTATGCCGTTCTTGATTGCCTTAACAAGCAACTCATAATCAATTACAGTTTTTACCTCTGCCTGTGTCTTTGCGTTTAAGGTTGTAAACTGTTCTTCAGGAATATCAATTACTATCTTCATATCAATTTACCTCATTAGGTTTCATATACTCCAAGCAAGTTATCATTCTCATCTGTAAGTTCTGCTTCGTGCGCAACAAACTTCATATCCAATTTTGATTTAATCAGTTTTTCAATATCTTCAACAATTTGTATCATATTCTCATCAGGGTAATCTGTTACATTTGCAGTAGTATCAATATATAGATTTCCGTTGATAAATAATCTATTCATATCAAGTCATCTCCACTAATATTTCATTATTTTTTATAATCTTAATAGCTCCATTGTAAAGCTAGATACTAAATTGCATAGTTATATAACGATTTCGTATAAACTAAAAAAGGAAGTGATTATCTCACTTCCCTTTATATCCATTTGCGTAAGCAGCTCTGCCTTGCTTTTCAGCTTTTGCTTTAGCGCCCTTACCGTAATATACCTTCCCGGATTTACCCCATTGGTATCCACCGCTGGGTGTTTTATGTACTGGCATAAGTTAAATCTCCTTATTAGTAATTACCTTGATTCTTCTTGGCAATGCCCAAGTACCTTCATCGCTTTAGCATACTTCTTAATATAAGGGATAGCTAAATCATACCCGCGCTTCTGTGAAGCATTCATTACAGGCTTATTAGGCTTAGAATATACATATCTTTTCATAACTTACTCCTCAAAATAGTGATAAAAATCGTAGGTTTGACCCCATCTACCATACCCGTTCGGGCTGTAATCAAACTGAATATCATATAAAGATACAATATTCAATAAATCTTGATTTAAGATATTTAGCGTATTTCTATCTTGGATTTCAGCTATAACATACATATCTTCATATGTATCTCCGTATTCATCAGTAACTGTATCTATATATGCATTAATAATTTCAATAGATAATGCAGAAAATACTGATATTATATGCTGCTCTTCTGATTTTAATATTTTACCAGTTTCTTTAGGCTCGTTATTAAAGTGAATTGATCCAAATATAGATTTCTTTCGTTCATTTTCAATATAATAAAGTATCTCAATAAGTTGATTACGGTTAAGTAAACCGTCTAACGGATTTAACTCTATAAATTCATCGATGCGCTTATTTGTAAGATACTTTCTATCGTCGCCTTTAAGTTGAAATAACTGATAATCTGATATAATATAATCATAACAATTTTTACCGTATTCTATCTGATCATCTGAATATTTATTCTTTATAACATTAAAATTATATAGAGCTTGCCTATCTGCATATTTTGGGCTAGATTTCTTATACAGATTATCATGATCTACAATATTTTGCAATCTTAGATCCAATTCAATAGTCATATTATTAATGCGATATAATAACACTAAATCCCCAGTAGTTATACCTTGAGGCTCAATATGAATATCCCAAACATCAGTATCTTTTCTAGGATGATGTGCATGATATAATTTTTCTACATCTTCTTTGTTTAATAAAGCATCAATAATTTCATATACTTTATCTATAATCTTATTACTTTATCTATAATCTTATTACTTTTATTGTCACGAGCATTTTTGAGCTGTAACCAAACTTTATCAAAATCGGAAGTAAACGAAATTTTATATTTACTATAATCTAAAGGTTTATTCAAAATCACGCATCTCCTTTAAGCGTTTCATAAACTCATCTCCTTGCATTGTTTGAGGTCTAAGTTCTCCAAATTTCTCATACCATCTCTTGCAAAAATCTGAATTATCTTCAGTGATCTTCTTAGAAGTATCTGAAGAAGGTGGATATTCAACATATCTTTTCATAATTCTTAATCTCCAAAATCAAAATTATCTAACGCAGGATTACCTGTTAATGAAGGGATATAGTAATGGGAACTTGGAATTACATCATATCTTTGATTCGCAATTTCAAATTCTTCTGAGATTTTCTGTATGGCATTTTTATCAGAAGCAATAGCTTGACTGCATATGATTTCAAATACTTGAGAACGAATATCATAAACTACTCGACCTCGTTCTATGGATCTATAACCTTTAGGGATCATGTCAATAGCTTCAGGTAATTGCTGTGCAATAACAGACTCCCAAGTATTCATATGATTTCGAGTATTACTGAATTGAATATAGCCTCTATCATCTATACCTTCATCAATAGAACAATACTCACCTACAACTTTACCGTTGCAGTACCACCAAATGCCTACATTACCTGTAGGCATTGATTTCTGTTCTATTGATTGAATATATCTTTTCATAGTCTTTAAATCTCTTGTTCTCTTTTAATAAAATAATTTATTTGTTTATTCCAATATCTTAACCAATCATCTAATACTGACTGTACATCAGATGTTTGATTAATATATGCCATATCTATATGATCTAATAACGCTTGTATTCCATTGCTAATTTGTCTTAAACCTGTTTGAAAATCTACGTTATCGGAGCAAAGCTTAATCTCAGGGCTATCTGGGCAGAATCCAACATATCTAATATCTGGGACCATGCCAGACTTTTCTACAATCAATTCACCAAGTTCATCAATCTCAGTATCAAGTTCTTCATATAACTGCTGAGCCAATTCATGAATCTTCATCATATCATTACCAATAGACATCCAATGAATGATATGAAGTTCTTTATTGAAGCTATCCATGCAAATGAATAATTCATTTAATGAACAGACAGGGTCTACAATAAGCTCAGTACCTGGATTTACATCATAACCAGCATCGTCTACAATAATATTGTAGGTTTGTGGAGTTTCGGTGATTAAATCTACGAAATCTGGATTCTGAAGTACATCATCTACTACTGTTAATGCTTCTCCAGGATTGAAATTAGCTTGAATGGCCATGAGATCAATATCTGTAGAACCTGTTATCTTTTGAAGCTTCATACTGATTCGCTTAGAAGCATTAGATGATTGATCTGAAGAAGTATCTCCTTGATCGAGAGGATTTGGATTATTCTGATCTGCCTGAGAATTATTTTGATTATTAGATTCAGTTTGCTCAGCTTGAACTTCTCCGCTCAGTACCTTATTAACACTATCTACATATTTAGATAAATAATCCTGAATTGCAATAAGTAATGGAAGAACTAAATATACTGGATTTACATCAAACCCAGTAGTTTCTGACTGTTTAACGGCTCCGCATCTCTGCATATATGTTGTTAGCATAGGAAGTATCTCGTTGATAGATTTGTCAGTAGTACTTCCTTGAGTATAACCTACAGCTTCGCATTTGAGATTATATTTTAATGAATTAGCTATCTTTTGCCATAATGATGATAATTTAGTAGTATTCTCAGTAAGCTTGGGATCTAATAATTCACCATTCTTAAGTAATCTACCTTCATTATCTGTCTTACCATCCGTACCGCAAAGGATAGATAAATAATAATTACTAGTATTATCTAATTCTACTTCTGTAGACTGATTCTCACTTAATAAGTTTAAGGCCTTAATGCAGCCTTCAATGATCTCATTATCTGTGAATTTATCTACCCCAATAATAACTGCGAGGCTACCATACTTTTCGCTCTTCAGTATTCTTTTACATTGAATAATATTACCATTCATATCTGCCGTAGTGTCATCTACATCAAATCCACTCATGAATGAAGGGATTCTACTAATACTAGAAAGTAACTTTGATAATAAGTCCCCAAGAGAAAACTTAGCTTGTATATATTCCATGTGATAACCTCTCTTTAATAAAATTAGCCCCGCCCACATTAACTGCAGACGGGGCGTATTTCGTATAGTAACTTACTAACTGAATTACTTTCTAGTTCTAGGAGCCTTACGAGCAGCTGTTCTGCGTGAAGCAGAAACTCTGCGAGGAGCTCTGGAGGCCTTAGAAGCATCAACTCTACGGGATCTGAATTTCTTTGTAGAAGACTCAACTACTTCCTCATCGCCCTCAGGTGTGATTGTGTACTCTTCCTCACCTACTCCGAATGTAACAGAATCAGCTTCATCGTCAACTGTAACATCAACATCCATACCTGTAATCTCAGCTACAAGCTCAGCAACATCCTCTGTCTCGAATAAGAGCTCAGAAGCGCTCTCATCAACAAATACTTCACCCTGATCTTCGATATTTTCCTCGAAGTCACCCTCAGGGATTTCTTCATCAATAATCTCATCTTCGATGATCTCGTCCTCAGCCTTAACAGCCTTTCTAGTAACTCTAGAAGAGGCCTCTACAGGCTTACGAGATACAGCATTAGACTTGCTAGCACGAATAGTCTTTGTGTACTTCATACGCGTATTTTTCTCCTTTAATTAGTTTAGTACCGTAAATTTATTTTTCTTAGCTTCTAGTTCGGTTCTTATAGTTTCAAGTTCGGAGTTACCTTCTTGAAGAAGAACTTCACCATCAAGCTTAACATTCGAGCCTTCAACGGTATATTTGGATCTAGCTCGGCCAAGTGCTACTTTCATATAAGCTAAACTCATACGAACTAGATAATTCTGCCATCTAGTGCTCTTAATCTCACTCACGTCCTGAAAATCGGGGACATATGTGATAGTGACCTGTGAAGGTCTGGGATCTCGGTGAGTACAATAAACAACTTCATTTTCTCTGTCATGCTTCCACTGGAAATCTGTAGTTACAGTGTTTCTTACTTGAGCCATAGCCATCTCAGTCATTATAGGATCTATATTGATTGAAGCAGTCTGACCTATAGCGGAGTATACATTAACTGCAGCAGCAACCTGGAAAACATTTCCACTGTCTATTGAACTCATAGTTAATCCAATTCTAGGATAAGCAGCTTGTACATTGAGAACCTCGGTAGTCTTAATACCTAATTTCACAAGATCTAATCTAGTTTGATAAGGTACTGTAAGATCTACCGGGGTAGTCATGTAACCTTTTAATTCACGAAATGCGATAAGTACGGCTTGTTCAGCTTGTAGCTGTTCTAAGTTTTCATTAGCAGGAATACCTAACTGAAAACTAACCTGCTGTACAATATCTTGCATTGTCATGATGCTAAATTATCCTATCATTAGATTAGTCTGCAGATGAATCTGAACCTTCGATTGTAACCTCGAAGCCCTGATCCTTAACAGCAGGTGCGAGCTCACTCCAATAAAGGATATCATCCTCTGTAGGGAACTCAATTACAAACTCGCCGTTAGCAATAGCAGCACGGAGAGCAGCAATAATACCAGGGCCAGCAACCATCTGAGCTACATACTCTTCAGCAGATACTGCAGGTGTAAAACCATAAACATTAGTATCATAGTATGCACCCTCGAATGCAGGGAGATCGCATGCTGCATTTGTAGGACGATATACCGCACAAATCTCAGCTACGGGTTCAGCTGTTCGAGGAGCTACTGGTGCTGTGTAAGCAATAGTAATCTTTGCCATCGCTTGTTTCCTCCTATAAGAATAAATTTGTTTTTGTGCTTTTCAATGACCGGTCGAAAAGCGTATATAAACAAATTTCACTTCTAATAGAATATAAGGTTAGATTGTAAGGGAATTAGAGTTGATATTCGAAGTCATATAATTCTACTATTGTATCCATAATAGTAGAATAGATTGAATTATAATCCACTGCGTCATCATAATCGTCTAATCTGATTGTTGACGGGAACTTAATTATCTGCTTAGGTGTAATTTTTAGTATCTCCTTACCCGCATCATTATAAACAATCTGAGTATCTACTTTAATTACAGGGATTTTAGTAGACTTAGGTACGAATTCTACATACCAGACATCTTTGATGTAATCGATATGGATCTTATAAATATCAGAGATCCCAGAAACATAGTCATATAATGATGCAATAATCTTTCTACATAATGCATCAAATTCTCTATCTGATAAGTTATTTTCAGTGAATTGCAAAATCTTCATCAGGAATACTCCGGCTCATAGAATGTTAAAGTATGATCATCCCAAGTACCTATATAAGTATTGTTTATATGAGTTATATTGATATTATAATCTTTATCTGTAACATATTCACGAATATAGTTTCTAGCGGCCCGCATATTATCAAATGCAAAATTAACTGCTTGAGTTCGTGTATTGATCAATTGATACAGTAAGATAGAATAAGCTGGATCATCACAGTTGTTCGGGTCATATATTAACTTAAACCTGTCTGGATTATACGGGCCATAGCTTCCAGTATTTGCTATATATTCTTCACCAGACCTTATACCAGTATCTTTGCTACTCGCAACATCTGAATCGTAATGACCTTGACCAGTATAGATATTAGATATAGTATCGGGGGACCATAACCCAGAACCATCAATGATTGCCTGATATAATACATTATTATGTATTACATATGCACCTTTGACATAATATACATCTGGATTAAATTGGAAAGGTAATGAGGTTAAATCTGTAGCGGTAGTAATGAGAATAGACCCTATAGTATATATAGGGTCATAGCAAAAGTTCTTTATATATTCAAATACATTACGTTCGGTAAGTTCAGTATGCATTAAATCTCTTCGTCAAAATCTTCTTCAGATACGAAATCCTCACCAATAACTCCGATAGCAGCATCAAGAGTACTAGCAATCTTCTCCATAATATCAATAGCAGCGTCGAACTGGCCTTCTCTCTCAAGTCTCTCAATACCTGCTACCGCATAGTCGAAATCGTCTTCAATTCTGGTTTGAAGTTCATCTGCTCTTTCTTGAGCAGGGTTAATCTTATCATCTGCAGCATAAATATCAGTTGCGCTATTAATTCTATCTTTACCGAAATCAACATATCCAGCTTTATGCATAAGATCTACAAATTCGTTATCTGGAACATAATCTAAAGCTAAATCTAGTACAGCAGCTAGATCTCCGTATTCCAGACTATCATCACATGCAAACATTAGATCACGGAAGATCTCCTTATCAGCCTTACTCATATTAATATCTCCCTCCTTGAGCATCTTCTACAGCTTTTTGAGCTTCTTTTCTACTGTCAAATCTACCTAAAGGTTCATTTTCCCGAGGTCTACCAGACCCTACTGAAGCCATGTAGGCATAATCTCCATCATCTTCCCAGTGATATACACAACCTACCTTCTTACCCCCTATAAAAAGATATTGATAATCTTCACCGCTACCAGTACCAAAATTTGGGCCCCAGCCATGAATAGGATTATCTGGCATCGGAGTTTCACTATCTAAATTATATAGAGTATTAGATCTAATTAGTCTTTTCATAGGTATTCTCCTATTAGATAATTTCTATAGATATTTAAGGTTCTACTAATCTGAGCTATATGTACTTGGGAGATATCTTAGTCTACCATTGCTAGCATCTTCAAAGCCGCGTCTTTTATACCAGGCTATAAGATCTGCTTGAGACATATTAGTAATTCCAAAAGGTTCAGGGTATAATTCTATAATAAATCCAAGCTTCTCTGATTTATCTTTTATCTGAGAAAGAAGTTTAGTACCTATACCACAACGGCGTCTAGTTCTATCTACTGTAATACTATAGATATAAATATAATCTTTAGGGTAGGAGGGTTTTATAGTATAGGATAAAATACCACCATGTTCTGTAAGAATATGAACATCACTATTAGAATCTTTAGGCATCTGACAACAATTCTTTCATAATCTTATCTACTAATTTATCTATACTTAACGCATCAGAATTTTCTAATATTCTAAGCTCCTGATCTAATGTGTAATCTTGTATTTTACAAATATACCCCTGATAGTATTCACTAAAAGGGATATCTGGTAAAGTATTTATATATTGTTTGATAGTATCTAGCATATGTTATGCGTAAGGGTGCTCTCTATCGAAAGTTTTAATTCTATCTTCCTGAGCTACCGTATCATTAGTCCACTCGGGATGATTGCTTAACCAGTTATTAACCTGCTCAGCAAATTCTACAGCATCTTGTAATGCATGGATATAATCTCTTGTATCATCGAGAGTATCACGCTTCATTCTCATACCGTGAGAAACTTCTGTGCGCGAAGGATCATAAATTATACGAATAGGTATGATATTACCATCTTCATCATACTGAGGATCCCAATTACCCCATTTTGCATCAAGTCTAACCTCAATAACATGCTTCTTAGCATTTCCAGAAGAGATTACTTCTAATTCATCATAAGGAACATCATCCCTACCAATGCCGGCTCTTCTGACAAGAGCGAAATCCCCAGAAGATAATAGTGGAGTAGAATTTGTACTTGCTGTAATTGTTCTTACTAATTTCTTCATTTACATAGTCTCCTTAAACTTATTAACAATTAAAGTAACTTTGCCTGTAAAATTATCAGGTATATCAAAGGTTGATTTACCTTTCTTTATATATACATCATAATACCATTGGAGAGCTTCTATATCTTCTAGTAGCTGATTTAATGTGGGGATCTTTATAGTCTCTCCGCCAGCGTATTTACAAAGAGTAATTAGCTTTTCAGCCCCAATAATACTAAACAATTCTGGCAGATATGCAAAATCTTCCTCGTCTTCAAGAGGAGGAAGTAATTGTAATAAATATTGAAAATCTAGTTCTTCAGTTATAGGCAGTTCAGATTTCATTTCTTATTAAGGTTATCAAATACTTCTTCTTGAGTAATATCATCTAGTACACTCACATAATAGCAATAATCCCAAATTTGATCGTCATCAAACCCAATAGCTTTAAGTATCGAGATATCTGCACCGGCGTCTACTAGCATATCTATTACTTCTTCATATACTGTACCATCGGAAATAAATCCGTTGCACAAATTATTTAAAAGATCTAATAATTTCTGCTCCATCATCTTAACCTCTCAACTTTATCAAGGGCTTCTTTATCAGATATTTCATTGTATTTTATATAATTATATAACGATCAGTCTTCAGAACTTTCTTCGTAGAATCTATCTAAGAACCAATCAATAGCTTCATTGAGCTTATCGTATACAACTTCTTCAGCAATCCCCTCATCAGCAGCTCGCTGAATATATTTAAATGCAATATCTCCGAGAGCATTATAAACTTCAGATCGAATATCTGCACCGAGATCAAATTCTGCATCATTTTCGTAAGAATTAAATATTCTCTTCATAGGTTATTATCTCCTTATGGTTTGATTAACGATTTTAACTTATTCCCTAAATCATCATCTTTTTCAGCTTCTTCTTTAGTCATAGGTAATGCTCTTAACTTCGGAGCAAGTTCCTTAACTATTGGATTACCGTCATTAAAAGGTTCAGATATATAAAGTTCAAACATCTGATGATAGGTAACTCGTTCTTCTCTTGTATAATATCCTTTAGCAAAACAAGCGTCTGCATTTGCGATCAATCTATCTTGCATTAAGACTTTGAGTGCTTCGATAGTGCCTTGTCTTTCTGCTTGATATACTTTGAAACTTTCTTGCTCGCGGGTTTCTCTTGCTTCTCTATATTCAATAGTAGCTTTGTTAGCTGCCTTTAGGATTTCTACATCACTGCTTACCTGTGTCATAGATACCTTTAAGTCGGATACACAGTCTTTCATATCTACTACGGTATCGTTGAGTTTAGATACCAATTCCTTGATATCACTTAACTGCTGTTGAGGTTCAGATTTCTTTTGTAAGCGTAACTTTAAGAACTCCCATAACCCGGTACTACCGAGTATGGCTAATACAATAGTTATTAAACCACTGTAATTTGGATCGTCCACCCTATTACTCCTTTATGTAAAATACAATAGTGTTATTAAGTATACGTCCAAATTTCTTCATAATCGTCATCATAGACACATATTCCAAGGTAACCGGGATTAGACGCATCAACCTCAATTGACTTCGCAGGAAAATCAAACATGTCAGAATTTACTTCATTAATACGACTAAACGATACAGAAATTCCTGCAGTATATCTATCACACCAAATAGATATACCTCTATAGGAACTACCGTTCATAGCCAATTCCATTATTTCATAGATAGTTACGTCATACATAAATTTATCTCCTCTAAATCAGTCTTTTATATCAAATACAACGGCATTATCCGTTCTAGCAAGTCTGCTAAACTTCAACATATCGTATTTAGAATCTTTTAATAATGCAATAACATTGTCAAAAATGTCATTAAGGTTAATCTTATCATCATAATAGATCCAAGCTTCTGTATCACCTATATCTATCCTGACTACTCCGGAAGTATCTTCCTGATCATTAAGTAATTTCTTGATAATGCCTGACTGTAATACTGCGGTCTCTTCTTCAGCATTTATATCTTCAGCACTTATTACTTCTTCTTGAGTTACTGCAGTATTTTCTTCTACTGGCTCAGCATCTGTAGGTGTATCCACATCTGATATCTCTGATTCGGAATCCGGAATATCCATATCTCCGCTATCTGATGTATCAGTATCTGGAAAATCTTCTGTACCTGAATCAAAATCATCGAATACATTCCCACCAGAAAATCCTCCAGAAGAATGCCCGCCGCCATGGAAAGAAGGAGCTGAACCAGAATCAGGGGTATCAAATACATTTTCGTTACTAATCGGCTCGGAAGGTTCTGAACTTGAAGCAGATTTCGCTTCTTTCTCAGCTACTGCTTGCTTCAATTCATCTTTAGAATCATTATCAAGATAAGCAGCTACTTGCTGAACTAGCTCTAAATTGATAGGATCTTGAATAGCTGCATGTATCCTATCTTTTCTACTACTCGTAAGATATAATTTGGAGCTGTATATTTTAGTTAAACTCATGTATTACCCTCACTGCTATCATCAGAACTATCTTCTGGATCTTCCCTTTTCATATAAATGTAAGGTTTATCCGGATGACCATCTTGTATTATATAACTAAACCAGCACGTGGCGTTAGGTCCTATATGAGGATTATAGAAACTCATTCTGTAAGTATGCTGACCGATTTCTGTAGATAATATGGTTTTCTTAATATCTACCCAAGGTTTATAAAGTACTTGCTCAACATAATCTGTAAAATCGATAACTTTATCAGATTCTAAATTATATAATTCGACAAGCTCAAAATTACGCGGAAAATCATTAGGAAGTTTAATACATACAGTATCTGCAAAATTATATAAGCTAAATACCTTAGTATTAGAACTAAGCCCGCTCATATGGCAACTCTGAATTATTGTTGTATAAGGTCCTGCCATGAGTATCCCTTCTTACATACTTTTTCAGAAAAATAGAAGGTTAGATTCCAGAAATCCAACCTTACTTAAAATTTTATCTGTCATATATCTGTCATATATCTGTCATATATCTGTCATATATCTGTCATATATCTGTCATTTCTTCTTAAATCGATCGCTGATAATCATTGGAGTACAATTTTCCCATGTAATATCATGATGAACTCGTTTATGACTACTACCCATGATACCTATCTTTACACAACTGGGAGCCACCATTACTGAGAAAAAGGATTTAATATAAGTACCATATTCAATGTACATATCAGTCAAACCACCGGCATTAGCTTGAGTAGAGTCTTGAACTACGGATATATCTCTGGTAGTGAGGTATAGATCTCCTTGAATACCTCCGAGAACATAGGTATTAACATCGTCATTCATTCTACCGATAAAGTGAAATTCATTGGACACTTTACAGAAGAAGCAGTTCATGACTTTACGCTTCATTTTCATTTTAAATACATTAGAGTTAATACCACCGATAAAATCTCCAGCCTGTGCGAAAGCTATACATTTAGCATTTGTCTGATCTAAATACTTTATATAAGCATTAATTACATCGTCCATTCTAGTAACATACATAACTTTGAGCTTATCATCTTCAATATATCGATAGTCGAAGTAAGAATAATCATCATCAAGCTCAAGGAAGTAGTTAAGACCAAGCTCACGAGCAGCTTCAAAGCAATATTCTCGAGCATAAATTACCGCATTTCTAGGTCTAGGTATATCACAAGTATCGACTTCTAAGGATTTCTTATATTTATCAAACATAATAACATGATCTTTACCGAAGTTTTCATAATACTTATCGGCCTGATCATCTTCATTATCAATAATGATATACCATCTGCCAGTATAACCTTCTTCGATCATAGTTTTTACAGTTTTTACATTATCTGCTCTACCATGAGAAAGAATTAATAGAGCAAAATCATCGCGCATTGCCATCAGAGGTCCTCCAGCTTTATTTTATTTAATTCATCTACAGTATTAAACGATATATCTTTATAACTATCTAATACCATAAGTTCAACAGGAATCTCAGTCTCATTAAAAAGATCTAAGAACTCCATTTCATCTCCATGCTTATGTTTATAATGCTTAGGGCTGTCATCAATAATTTTTTCAGCAAATCTGACTAAATAATCCTGAAGAACCCAAGCACTACCATAGAAAATACTTATATCATGATAGCCAGCTTTAGTAGGTTCCCCATATTTAGAAAAATATACTACAGCTCCATTATCTGTAGGTACTAATTGAACATACGGATTTTTCTCATATACGCATGGAATAATCATACCATGGGATACTGTATAATCATCACAAGATTCATAAAGTAGCTGGTATATATCACTATGGGATAAACAGTCTCCCCACTGAATAAATACTCGATCATGAGGAGTTATATCAAAATAGGTTAAGGCCTTCATAATAGCATCACCACTACCGTAGCCTGAATCAATAGCTAATACTCTCTGAGCATGTTTTGTAAAATATTTGGCATTATCATGAGAAGCTATAACCCAGACCTGATCACATACTCTTGACATATTAAAAATATTGATATCCAATAAACAGTGACCATCTACAGTAGCCAAAGCTTTTGGGATTTCAGAGTTATATCTGCTTTGCTTACCTGCAGCTATAATTAGACCATAAATCATTTTAGTCCTCCAAGAGCTTAAGGATAATGTTTGTTTCCTTAGCAGATCTTACGCAAATGGCTTGCTTACACATCTTAGCAATATCCCTATCATTACCACTATCAAACTCATCGCCGAGATATAAAATATTATCTCCACCTAAATCTTCTTTAATGTGCTCAAATAATTTACCCTTGGTATTATTCTCATGAATAATATCTATTGTAGTAAATCCGGAAGGTATAGCTTTGGCATGATATAATGTAGTACCAGATGTAGATACTTCTGGAACATATAATATAGTAGCATCTAACAAATTAACTAACAAAGTACGCTCAAGTTCTGATAAAGGTTTAATTTTAATATATGCGGGATGCTCAGGATCATTAATTTCAACATCAGAAATAGTCCAATTCTTAAGCTGCTCTACTATATCTGTATAATATTCATTTAATATAATATCATTATAATATTCTACAGGTTCGGCATGTCTATATAATGTAGTATTAGCGTCTACCCACATATCTACATTAAAATCACTAAGATCAGTACCATAAATAATGCTGAGCTTATTATGAATACTTTTATAGGAATTACCAGAAATAATAAGATATTTATCAGGATGATTATTTAAGAGCTTAATATTTTCTACAGAATAATTTAGCAATTCAGGCTTTCTAGACCAAAGAGTATCATCGAAATCAAATAATATTTTATCATAATTATTAAGATGATCTAAGTTATAGAATATTCTTAAAATAGCTTTAACATACTTATATCCATTGTGTTTGCCATTAGTATTACCCATACTATATGTAGATATATTAGCTTCATAGGTTTCATTAACTTGCTGTAGAGTATCCTTAGCATCAAGGTTTTCAAGAATAGTAAAATCCTTCAGATGTAAACCAAGATCCTGCATATAGCCTATGAACATATTACTGGTAATTCCGTAAGAATCCCCATCTTCTTCATTATTTATAGCCCAAATTTTTCTAGCTTTAGATAAATTTACATAGCTGTAAAAGTTAAGATATTCGAGAGTAGGATATATTGAACTCCAGAAAGTACCTGTGGATATGATTAGAATATCGGCATCTAATACTGCTTCAACAGCTTTTCGATTTAATCCATGAACACAATCACCTTGACTATAATCATAGGTAAGTTTTACAATAGGGTCTCCCGTAGTTCTATAATCTACAATAACACCTTCATCATTAAGAATATTACCATGCTCAGTAATAGCTCCGATAAATATATTATCAAAGGAATTGAGAATTACAAAATCATCAATACCTAAAAGGTTACAAAAATACTTATTAGTTTCTTCATAGCCTAACTCTTTATACATCTGAGAATAAATAATATTAGCAATATTAAAGCTGGTATAAGTATAATGCTTAGCTAGAGGATTAGAAAAGAAAGCCTGGGCATATTTATCCAATTGAGGTAATCCCCAAAGCCTGAGATATTTAGACACATCAACATACTCCTCACCTGAGGTAAGATCATATCTATTCTCAAAAAATTCAATAAGTCTCTGATCCGGAATTTCAGCAGTAGCTTTATACATACGAATATGGTTCTTACGAATATCTGATACACCTAAAGTATTAGTAATAGTTCGACATATTCCAGTAGATTTACCGTTATCGTAAGCATTAACTACTACTTTAATATTGGCGTCAGGATAGAATTGCTTTAATCCTGTAATCAATGAATCATTACCTGTACCACCAGACAGAATTGTTATATTCATAACTTAATCCTCGACTTGACCTACTTCATCATCAGTGTTCATAGCTTCTGAGTTATTAACATTAATATTAGATTCTTCAATAATCTCAGAATTCTCTACTTCTACAGGTGCTCCAGCTCTCTTACCTGTAGACTCCATAAGCTTCTTAATATAAACACTAAGCTCTACATACCCATTAGCAATAGCGTCATTAAAGTCTATAAGAACTAATGCTGATTGTTCCATTAATTCCTGCATCTCCTTATTGGAATGAGCATAATAATCAGCTATTTTAGAATAGTTAAATACATAATGTCTATATGCTGCTTTTCTCAGGAACTTCTTCTCAGCTTCAGTGACATTAGATTTATCAATATCTGCTAAGAGCTTAAGAACTTTCTGCTCATCACATAAGCTGAGAATATCGGGCTTATCTCCGGAAGGGAGATATTGAGGTACACCTACCTTAGTAGTATATGTATTATCCTGCTGCTCCTGAAGTTCAAATAATTTTGCCATTTATATCATTCTCCTTATTAGAAATCACAATTTACCTTAATCTGATAGTCACCATTACTTAACGAATGGATTTTAGATATATCCAAAAAGTTACTAAGATTAATATAGAAGTCATGAGCTCGATTAGCTTCAGGCTGCTGAAATAAAATAGGATAGCGCTCAGTAGCTAAAATAACAATTCTCTGCTTTACAGCTGATATAAATTCAAATATTATATCTTTAGATATGGTAGAAGATACAGTAAATATTAAAGTAACTGTGGTGTCTGAAAAATCAATAGTATAGTCAATATCTGACGATAAATTATAATTCGGGATAATATCACGAATAATGTTATCCAAATGCATATGAATAAACGGCTTCTGACCTTCACAATAAGATTCATTATCCATATACTGCCCGTAATATTTAGATCTGTCTTCCATAGGTTACCTCGCTTATATGTCTTATAATATAAATAACGATTCTACTCTAGATATTTTATATCAAATACAAACTTTGTAATAATAGCATTCTGCGACATTCTAGTATTCTCTAAAGCGTCTAAGCATGATATACAAGCTTTAATATGATTAGGTGAAGTCATCAAATTCATTAAATATCTTATTACAAGAGTTAACGGTGTTGGTGTTTTATCTTCATAATTCTGCAACTTCCAAGCTATACTTGATACTGGAGCTTTAAATCCTATCATAGAGTTAAGGTTATCAAAGTAAGCTAATGCTTCTGGAGATAGCTTCATAATGGTACTAATATCTGTAAAAGATTTAGCACATTTCCATATACCTAAACTTCTAAATTTAGCAAATCCGTTAGGATCTTCAGATTGAGCGAATTGATCTAAGTCTGATGAGGTAGGATTATTAATACTTACTAAAGCACATCGACTGAGAATAGTATCCGGAACTTGCCTAATATTAAAGCATGTAACTATGATATATAAGTTTCTAGGGCAATCCTCAATGAACTTAAGTAAAGGGTATGCTACTTGTAATACACCTTCATCTAGGTTTTCTACACAAAGTACAATCTCATTAGTAGCATCAGTACAAAGATTAATTACAGATCTAACATCTGACATACTGGGATTTACTTGATAGAAATCCTGAATACCTAACATTTTAGCATATTCACGAGCTAAATAGGTTTTACCACTGCCGTGAGTACCAGATATAACTATACCATGATGGCGATTAGCTGCTAATATCTGTAGAGTACTCAAAGCTTCTTTCTGATTTAACATGTTCATGTAAGTACCTCGAGATCTGGAATATGCTCAAATTTCATTAGAGCTCCTAAATATAATAATACATCTTGAATATTAGCCGTAGACCCTGAACGGATATTATCTAAGGCTCTATAAGCGTGATTAAACATATAATAAATATCCGGGCGAGTCCACTTGTCCGCATATTTCTTTACAGGCGAATTAGCATATTTATTATCCAATAGTTTATCGAATTCGGTCATGGTATTCATAATAAGATAAATTATTTGTGTAAGATCACCGTCAAAACTATCTATGAGTGTAGCAAATTCGACATAATTTCTACTAGCTATAGCTATTTGTATAGCTTCGGTAGTTGAAACATCTGTAAGGCCGAATAATGAACATATCTCCTTATCAGATAATTCTATACTGCCTTGTATACAATTTAGACATCTGGCAATATTTTTGGCCTGATAGTAATCAGTAGTACTAGTAGCTATAGTATATATCGTTTTATCATCAAGATTAGAATAATCGGCTTTAATATATTTAGCTATATGCTTAGGGCCTACACCATTAATTACAGCAGTATTATCTGGGAAGAACTTATCTAACTTATTAATTGAAGCATCATCTTCATAAATAACTACTAAAGCTCCAATAATAGGCAATTTCAATAACTTATCAGCTATTTCTTTAGTAAGCTTAGATATAAATACTTTATCATATCTGACTACATAAACTTGAGGTTTAAGAGGAATAATATGTTTCTTAGTCATAAAAGTAATAAATTCCATAACTTCAGAATAATCCATTCTGGGACCTACTTTAGACTCCAAAATTTCTATATATTTCTCTTTAATACCATATTCAGTACCACCTAAGAAATATAAATTCTTAGGCTCATCGCTCATAATGCTTAATCCTACATCTTGTATACTCAGCACTAATTAAATTTCTCCTTATAGAAATCTCGGAACTCGGATAATGACATAATAGCTACATAATTATCTGAGGTATCCCACTTATACATAAATATTGCAACCGTTTTAGGTAATTTAGATGAATTATATAACTGCCTAGTCATAAAATCATCGTATATAATGGTATTACCTGATCTAGAAGTATTATTCAACCCATCTATGGAATTAGGAATTGAGCAATTACTTACAATTCTCATAGGTAACATTACCCAAGTATGAAATGCTGCCTGAGTACCATTATCAGTAACTAATAAAGGAAACTTATCTTTAGCTAAAGCTTCTTCTTGAATCTTCTTCCAATGAGATTTCTTGAAAGTTATATTAGCCTTAGGTTCTGTATGGGTTTTACATTCCACTAAGAAATGTTCTGATGTTATATCACCTGGGCGAAATGGTCTGGCTCCACTACCGGAAACTACAGACCAGCCCATATAATCAGCTACCATATGTTCTTGCTTAGATGAAGCTTCTTTATTAGTCACATTACGCCTCAGTTATAATCGTTAAGAACTTCTTCTGAACTTATATCCTCATCAATTCCAGACTTATTTATATCATTAACGATATAGTCACACATTTTTTGATAGTAATCTGGATTAGACTGTAAATAGTCATAAACTTTAGATAATCCATTAATTTTTACAGGCATATCATCTACTTCAAGAGGTTCTTTAGTTACAGGATCACACATAGTGAACCAAGCACCACCCTTGCGAATGATATTATATTTCTTAATGGCGAGGTTTGCAAACTCAAAATCAACCCTTAATCCGGATTGAGCCATAAGATAATATTGTGCAAGCTTACGATCGAAAGGAGCAGATTTCTGTTTCTTGAGCTGAACATTAATAAGATAGCCAGCAGGATTTTCAGCCTTTTGAGGTAACTCATTACCGAGAATATCCAAAGGTGCGCCAAGCTTAAATGACATTCTGAGGGAAGAATAAAACTTAATAGCTTCACCGCCAGGAGTTTGATCTACATAAGGATTATTCATATTAAGTCTGAGCTGATTAATAAATATCATTGTACAGTCATATCTAATCAAGATCTGCGTGATTTCTCTACAGAATATAGTCATTAATCCAGCTACTGGAGCTACAGTAGATTCGCCGAATTTCTTATCCAACTCCTTCTGAGATACTAAAGAAGGGATAGAATCAAGAACTATCATACCGACTTCACCAGTTTGAACTAACTCCTTAACCTTCTGAAGAATAGCTTCAGCAGATACATCGGGCGGTTGCATTACATCAATCTCAGAATTAAGTAAACCTAAAGTAGCAGCCCATTTCTTATCAAATGAGTGCTCCAAGTCGATGTATAAGATCTTCTTAGGTCCACGCTCATTGAGATCCATAAGCTGAGACTTGCAATCCTTCTTACCATTAGCAATTTTAGCTTGAAGATCTGCAATTTCATCTTCATATTCTTTATTAAAGAGTGCTCGAGCATTCTTACATATATCCACGGCTGATGTAGACTTACCACCACCAGGAACACCATAAAACTCTGTAATTGCTGCTCTAGGTACTCCACCATAAGTAGCCCAGTTAAGTGAAGGTGATGAGAACGGAATCTTTCTACCCCCAGTCTTATTAACACTGTCCATAAGGTCTGGGCAAGCCCATTCTTTACCGCATTTAGCTAATATATCAGAATATTGGGACATTAGTTCTACCTCCATCATTTATAGATTTAGTATAATCCGGGAGATCTACATATGTATCTTTGATCGGGTTAGCAGTATCTGTTCTTCTTCTAGCATCCCAGATCTTCTTAGCTCCCATAATAAGTTCTTTTGTGAAGGATATTTGGCATTCTACTCGATCAATGACTGAGTTATATACTATAGCCATCAATTGGTATTCAACATCAATATCCTCATCGAGCTTAGATTTCTTTCTTTGCTTATTTGTAAGCTTAACAATTTCGTGATGCTGCTTAAATTGAGCTAAGTTAGAAGATATCATATATAAATCCATAGGTACAGCAGTAATGATTTGCTCTAACTGCTCATCTGTTATTGGAGTATCTGTATTACGGAATGCTACTTCTAAATCTGAAATACGCTTAAATCTTTCAGAAAAATACTTAGTATAAATTTCATCAACTAGGCTATCAGCTGCTTCAAAATCTTCCCGTAAAGATTCTGTAGCTTTAGAAATATCTACAGACATAAATTACCTCCTTATGATTTCTTAGGAACTTCCGCTACCAGCAGATAAGATAATGCTACCTCCTGCTGATATTGAGTAAACTTCAAATCCTTATTCATAGCCATTATCTTATTAGAAAGCTTAAGACAGAGGGCTGCATGTTGAGGGCCATAATTTTCAATTTTAGCCGAATAGTGTGAAGGTATTGTTGTACTATTAATATCTCTTAAGAAGATATATTTAACAATATTACACAAGAAACTGTGATATCCTTCAAACCACTTAACAAAATTAAGACCTGAATTATATGTGCGGTCTATAATAGTAGTTACAAGCTTATTATCCTTCTTAACTATGGCATTCAATAATTCAAAATAGTCATCATAGTTAGGGAGATCAAGTGCACGAATAAGTAATTCAGTAGTAATATCATTACCGAAAGCTAAAACCTTGTCCAACATTGTAAGGCTATCTCTAAGACCGCCTTGAGCTAATTTAGCTATCATAAGAATAGCATCATCAGAATAGGTTATATTTCTACCTTCTTTATTCTCTTCTGCAATAACATATTTAAGACGATTGAAGATATTATCTGTGCTGATTTTAGAAAGCTTAAAAGTTTGAACTCTGGAAATAATTGTATCCGGAATCTTCTCGGGATTAGTAGTGCAGAAAATAAATACAGTTTTAGCTAATTGCTCTTCCAAACCTTTGAGTAAAGCAGCCCAACCTGCAGCTGAAATAGCATGAACCTCATCAACAATAAAGATCTTATACTTAGTACCGATAGGATATTGTGATGCTTGTTTAATAATATCTCTCATATCATCTACACCGCTATGCGATGCAGCGTCAATTTCAATAATATTATTAAGGTTGCCATTAAGATTTTTAGCTATTAATCTACCTAATGTAGTTTTACCTGTACCGGCTGGGCCTGTAAATAAGAAGTTTCTATTGCTGAGTTGTTCAGCTTCACACATTTTACTTACAATGGCTACTACATTTTGCTGACCGACAACAGAATTAAAATCTGTAGGCCTATATTTGTTTGCTAATGACATAGATTACCACTCCTTACATTTATTGTAATATCGACAATGAGCTGGGGTGCACCACGGGTCTTTACTTGGGAGTTTAGGTGGCGCAATATTCTTTTTTACACATTCTTGAACTTCTTTAAACATATCCCATATAGCCTGCATTTCATAATCAAGAACATGAACTTCATAGCATTTAAAGTCGCCATACTGTCTGTCTTGATATAAAACTAATGCATCACTTAATCCTAATAATATGCAATAGCATTTAATCTGGTCGACATGCTGAGCTTTAGGATCGGTGAGCTTATCAAAGCTGGAATATTCGGAAGTTTTAATCTCCAGAAGATATAACTTATCTTTGTATCTAATAATGCCATCAGGAGAGAACTTAATCGGCGGATCTTCAATTACTACATTAGTTTCCGGGCCAGACTTTGTGCAAGTATAAGAATAAGGTCTATTACTTGTATCGAGATAGGTTTCAACATCAATCCAGCCATCACCTAGCCAATTTTCTAAATTCTCCTGAATGATTCTATGACAGGCAGTACCTACCTGAGCAGAAAAATTTAATGTTTTATCAACACGAACTTCCTGCTCAGGAGCTACACCTCTTAACCTAAACCAACTAATTCTTTTGCATCTAATGGAGGAAGGTGCAAAAGTTTGAGAAGGCTGTCTAGATTCTTCTTCAAGAATCTTCTTAGTTACAAAATCATCATAATCATCAAGAAAATTGCAACTTATAGCAGAGTTAAATCTAGCCGCGCTACCTAAATTTACAGGTTGGAACATGAATTAATCCCTCGAAGATGCTAATACTGTAAGGTTATCAGACCAAATATTGCAACCGATTACGGTATCATCTCTGACCATCTTAGCGATATTGATATTCTCAGTATCGAAATTAGTTAATACGGGCTTAATATCATTAGTATTAAAGTTAATCATATACTCATCATCACAGTTTACAGATGTAGTATATTCATTAGCACCATTAGAGATAGTAAGAACTCTATCCTTAAGTGCGAATGTAATAATCTGATCAAATGCTCCCTGAGATAAGAGAGATACCTGATTAATGAACTTTACGATAGGTGCTACAGGTGTTGTAAGATATACATCACCATGCTCGAGCATACCGAATACGATTTCTGAGCTATAGCTACCTACTGCGGGATCATCCTCATACTTAGGTGTGAATTCGGTTACGATGTTATAAGAATCTGTAGAAATACTAAGGATATATTCCTTATCTACCTTGATGATCTTAGAACCCTCAGGAATAGATGTAAACAGATTTACTAATGATAAGGGGAGTAAGCATGTACCATCGAAATTACCCTTAGTGGAATGAGTGAATAAGCTTGTTTCATAGTTACCTGTGATAACATCATGATTCTCACTTACCCAGATATTTCTATAGATAGGGTAGTTAGACTTTTCCTGATCGGCAAGAGCAAATGTTTGATGGTTATCAACAAACTGCCAATCCTCAGGATTAATAGTGATCTCGCTAATAGCAGTATATTCTGCAATAGGTGCTTCTAATTGTACTTCATTAATATCAAGTACCTGGGGGATAGCAAACTTACTAGCACCAGCTGTAAGAGTAATGTTACCGGGATTAAAGTCCAGAGTAATTACATCAGCATCAATGCTATCAATAAGACCCTTAAAGATTGTACAATCAACAATAATACCGGTTGTATCATCTTCTCCAGAAATTGTACCAGATCCAGATAATACCATTTCTGTCTTAATGCCTGTAGCTTCGATGTTCATCTTCAGCTTATCTTCTGTAGCTGTGATTTGAATAAGTCCGCTACGGTAATATAACTTAGAAATATTAGATTTGATAATACCTAAATTAGTAGCATTCTTGAGGGGTTTTGTACTTACTGTAAATCTCATAATAGAGTCTCCTTTGTTGATTAAATTTGTAAATCATTGATAACTTTATCTTTGATATGTACAACAAAGTCTCTTGGCTCTATATGATATCTTTGCACATAATCGTCAATATTAGTTTTTAACGCTTCTGACCAAATTCCATTAACACCTAAAGCAGCATCACCTTCAAGCTTACTACCGTCAGCATTAGGAACTATAGGTAAGGTATATTCCATCTCGAACAGATGATATTGAATCCAGCTAATTTTAGATTCTGGAAGATTTTCATCTAAAATATCATCCGGTGAAGGTTCCTCGTATATACATGGATAAGATAGACCATACCATCTATGAGTAGTAGTAACATCGCAGCTAATGGTGAAAGGGAAAAAACTTCCAGCTTCACTCATAAGGCGACTTAAGATCTGTTCTCCCTTATCGTAATTATCGATCGGTATTTCGGCTATAAGCTCATCATGAACTGGCAATAATACTCTACCGCCTAAAGCATTCCATTCCGGATCATTAAATACCTTAAGTATGGCTATTTTAGTAAGCTCTGCAGCTGACCCCTGTACCATAGAATTCACACATTTACGAGAAGCATCATTAATCTTCTTATTATTTACAATAACCTTAATATGTTCTTTCTCGTCAAGTTCCTTAATGCGCTTATATACTTGACCCATATATTTATAATTAGCAAACTCTTTTTCGAGCTGCTTTATAACTCTCTCAGGAATTTCATTCTTATTCTTAAGAGTTTCAGGATCAAGCGGATCTATATCTGGATTAACATATTTCTTAGTAGCCTGGAATTGATATCTGGGGAGCTGCATATCCGGAATATGTCGTCTTCTACCGAGGATAGTTTCTACATATCCATATTTAGCAGCGTGAGATTGAGCATGCACCATGAATGCTCTAAGATTAGGGAAAGCTGCAAGAACGGCGTCATAGATCTTTTGAGCCGCTTTAGTTTTCTCCTCTTCGGTCATATCTGTCTTATTACCAAATACTTGCTCACCTAAGGATGGAATAGACATACCATAAGTAATTCCAAGTACAACCTTCTTAGCATTACTTCTTCTTTCCTTACCTTCAGGCTGATTTTCGCCAGTTATAGGATTAAACTCCAAGCACTCTTCATAAGTAGAATTAAATGATAAAGCCGCAATAGTAGCATAAATATCCTTATTATTTTTAAAAGCTTCTATCATCTTAGGGTCCTGAGATATATAAGCAGTAACTTTCGGCTCCTGTTGACTATAATCACTGGACATCAGAACATATGCTGGCGTTTGATGCAATATTTGATAGGATAAAATTGAAGAAGTCATATCTACATCAATAGTTATATAACTATTAGGTGCTCTATCTTCGATAGATCTAATTATACCCGATATAGGTTTCTTATTATTAGTAAGAATGATATGATTACCCGCTTTAAGTGTATTAACTTTTGCAGGTATATCTCCTTCTAACCATACAGTATCATAATTGCCTAAAACGATTGAAATATATCCATCTTCTACAGTACAATTAGATACTTTCATCATCGCTGGAGTAGCTCTAAATTGATGTCGTATATCTAATGCATGAGAAGGTATGTTTTGGACGTTAGGTTCGGAGCTACTCATACGTCCAGTGTCCGCTCCAATAGATTTAAAAGTCGAATGAATCTTACCATCTGGGCCGACAATACCTGTCATCTTGTCGATGAAACCATTGATAAGAGTAGATATACTTCTCACCTTTAAGATCTGATTAGCTATAGGGAGATTAAGTTCTTTGAGAACTTCTTTATCTGCTGCAGCTAAGTTTAAGTGCATAAACTGATTAAACAGATATTTAACTTGTGGAGGGCTAGCCTGGTTGAAAGCTTCACCTGTTTTGAAAGGAGACTTATTAATAGTAATAATATCTGCCTGATCAATGACTTCCTGAACCATTGCGGCTAACTTAGCAGATTCTTTATCATACTTATCATGATATCTCTTTTTAAGAGCATTTAAAGAATCTAAGTCTAAGTAAATACCAGTTCTATGCATTAAAGCACATACTCTGATCATAGGAAATTCTATGTTCCAGATAAGGTCAGCTATCTTCTCCAAATGATGCTTCTGACACTTGGGATTAGATTTAGTTACATAGGGTAACTGCCAAGCAAAAAGCTCATATGTGATCTTAGCGTCATTTGCAGCATAGAGTTTAGCAACATCTGGTCTGGAATAAGGGAAGTATTTCGGTGAAAAGAAATCAGCAAACTTCTTAGGGCTACCTTTACCTTTATTAGGATATTTCCAATAAAGTGTTTTCAAGGCATTATCTTTCTCATCTTCCTTAAGGCATCTCCAAGCTAAGATTACATCATAATAGCAGACATCTATCATATCAACTTTAAAATCTTTATAAATCATAGCTATATCGAAGTCAGCATTAGCGAATATCATCTTAGTTCCAGCATCTACAAATAACTGAAGCTCAGCTCCGATATCCTCATAGGATAATTGTTCTTTGTAATATGTATCTACTAAAGTTCTATGCTTTGATGGGATATAGCATTCAACTCCGCCGGGATAATAGAGAGAAGCTCCGACAATAGTATCGCGAATTCTATCAAGACCTGTAGTCTCAGTATCAATACCACAATATCCAGCTTCAATAGCTTTAAGAACATACTCATGAAGTTGTTCACGGGTAGTAATGAGAATAGCAGGACTATCCTTAAAATATTCAAGGACAGCCTGTGTAGACTCATTAATAGCATTCTGAGTAGCTGTAATACTTCTAGATGCTTTAACTGGCTTTAAAGTTTTAGATTTTGCTGCTATTGCATTAATCTGGTCAGCTTGAGCCTGATTAAATAAACTCGCCATAGTCTAATCCTCGAAATATTAGAATGTAGGTTCCGGATATTCATCAGAACCTTCAGCAGATTCTGTAGGGAATGGAGGATTAGAATCTTCATCAGCAACATCAGGGATAGCATTTACGGGAGTATTATCTGTAACTAAGCTGCTAGATTCTACATATGTGTCAGGCATAGAAGCTACAAACCCAGCTCTAGGTGTAGCAACATAATCACTTAAACCTGAAGTATTAGTTCCACCTGTAGATAAATATCTGCTAAGCTCTTCTACTGAGCATGATTTACAGATGTTTTCATAATAAGTACTATTTTCTTCAGCAGCTGAGCGAGGCATGAAGATAGCATTGAACTCGGCGCAGATCTGAGCAAATGACTTATGAGTATTCTTATATTCAGCCTTAATATCATAAGTAGTATTGATATCACGAGGCTCACCGTGACGAACTACTGTAAAGATAAATTCTGAAGGATTCGGAAAATTTCTAAATACAGCACGATCCATCTGCTGTTCGAAGTTAGTAGTTCTATCCCAGAACTTAATTGTACCGTTATATTCCGGATGATTAGGGCAAGAAACTACATAGAGAGGAATAAACATCTTTTTAGCTTGAACTCTAATACCCTTAGAACAAGCCGGACATCCAGTACCAAGACAGTGAACATAGCCACTATACTCTTCAGACTTGATATAGTGGGCATCTGTCATAAGCATTTCGCGCTTACTCTGATAAAGGAAAATAACTTGTGCGGTGTCGCCGTTGTCTGTCAGACGAAATAAATTCTTGTAGCGATCATCATTGTACTCTTCGATTGACTTAAAACCCATGCAAAAGGTCCTCCTAAAAATGTTGATATTTTTAAGTATTCGGTCCCTCTTGCTCTTGCAATTTTGATAAGTTAGGAATCTCTACTTATTTACTATGTATATAATATCTAACGACGTAGAATCTCGAGATCTTTAAATTTTCTTAATTTGTATCATAATTGTGACATTCACCAAAAATGAAATTAGCCCAGGCATTTCTACCTGGTCTAAAGTATATAATTTAGAAATTGTAAGACAGTTGACGTACCCATCGGCTAAAGCCAATGGGATTCGCAAGAAGTTTACTACTGAAGCCTTATTCTTACAGGACTCGCCAAAAGTCCCAAACACAGTTTGTCGAAATCGACATTCTGCTTACATTTTCTCAGTATATTTGCTGCACCATTTACATCTGCATTAATGATTGTACCATTTGCAGAACGATATAGACCTCGATGTATTCTTTTACCACTAAACTTACCTGTATATGGTTGTTCAGGTTTGTATTCAGGCAATTCATCATTATCGAAGAAACTGCTTTTGGAAGTATATGCTTCTTCCTGTTCAATGTATTCGATACCATATTTCCAACAAAGAAAACTCAATTGTTGTCTTAAATCTCCAAGGGGTATCTGAACAAAATTCTGGTTATTAACTTTACCAATATTGGAATTTCTCTTAAAATCTGCATTGTACCCAACAATAAGTGAGCCAATATCATTCTCTATACAATAGTTAATGATATATCTTGCGGTTTTCTTAATGCAGTCATTTACTTGATTATTGCGTTTAGCGGTAATTCTCTGAATACGATTAGTAGTTTTCAACTTCTGTTTCATAGATATGGAGCGAAGCCTTGCTATTTCTTTATCCCACTGGTGGTTGATTGATTTGATTTTACGACCATCCATAATGAATGGTGTCCCAATGGTTGAAACACAAGTCGCTAAATTATCTATTCCAAGGTCAATTGAAAGTACATTATCTTTATTCGGATTTTTCGGTTCTTCTGCTACTTCATACACATACTGAATTTTGAATACTTTACCATTACTGCAAGGTAAAATACGAACTTCCTTAATAGTCTTATTTGAAAGCCTTTTGGGGAACGGGATTGCAATATCTTTAACTTCAGGATGTAACGACCTAAATTCTCTACTCATAGGAAGCATCAGATATTCACCACGAATGATGATTGCATTAGTAGAAAGTACCAGATTAAACAGTCCACCTGACTTTCTATAATGCGGTATCTTTACATCGTGGTAGCGATAATCTCCAACCTTACATTTCTTCAGTAAATTGAAAAATGACTTGAAACTACGGTCAACAACTTTCAATGTCTGCTGAGCCACACCTGCTTGCAGTAACTTGTAATTCTCATTATTCTTACATTCGTGATAATTGCTTTCATAAGTCAGAAACATCTTAGTATTGAAATAATGTTGTCTGATGTTATACAGAGCAACATTATAAAGACTGTTAGAATATCTGCACATTTCTTTAAGCAATTCATATTGCTTTTTAGACAATCCACGAATGACATTACTTTGTACTGCGTAAGTTGACATATTAATCCTGCATACATGCCTTGTACTTATCTAAAGAGTGTATTACTAATCCAGAATTCAAATATTCATCGATTTCGTGCTGAATGATAGATTTATCTAAATCTAATCCATATTGCTCCAAGAGTTCTGATTGTAAATCATCAATAGTGAACCTATCAATCTTAGTGAATAGATGATTATATATCACAAACCCTACATTATGTTCAGATACTTTTACAAGTAACTTAGGCATTATAATTCTCCTTTCTATAGATTTAACCTCACATACATATAAGGTTATTTAATATATTCTAATTATATATTAAATCTAAACTAATCACGACCTTATATGAAAATATGAGCAACAAATATATTTCTAAAAATAGATGCAAATTCCTATTAAGATACCACTTAATCTTTGTATGTAAGTATAGAAGAAACTACTTGCAAGTAACAACACATCATCAGATATTAAGAAGTTATCGGAAGAAATTGCTAATAATCATTCTGTCAGGGTTGTTATAAAGAGGTGCAATCTTCTCCTTAATCTGGGAGATGATTGCGGGATACTCCTCAGCACTTACAGATACATCTGCGAGTGGATCGAGATCACGCTGATTAGCTGTTTTGCGAGCTCTTGTGAGAGGTTCACCATTGATAAGATGGTTAGCTACCTTCTCAGCCTTAGGCCCCATACCACGGATAATAGTCCAGAGAGCTTCACGGTGCTGAACTACTTCGTAAGGTTCGTCCTCATGAGGTACGAGATCAAAAAGGTCCATAATATCATCATTAGCAGTTGATACTTCATTGGAGATTTCAGTTTCGAATACACGAGTATACTTAGGCTGTCTTACCATACAGATGAAAGATCTCTTAGCTAATGTGTAAATATAGCCCGGTTTGTATCTCTTAGGTGACTCCATAATCTTATCCACATTCTTAACCAAAGTCATAAGAAAATCAGATACGATTGTTTCTGTATCACAGGGAGAATTATCGAACTTACTCCAAGCAAGAATTATCTCGGAATAGAAGTTAATATAGAGTGCTGCACCTTTGAGATCATCATCAAGTGCAGACCATTCTTCAAATGTCATAGGGAATGATGTTCTGGAAAAAGCATATTCCTTAAACATCTTCTTTGTTGCCTGAAACTGAATGTAATTGATCGCCATAAATTATTCCTCCTATGCTAGTGCATCTTTGATATCAATGAGGTATTGATATACCTGAGTTGATAATCCTATTATACTACATTAATATAGTCTTTGAAATACCATTTTTCGGATGTAATAAACTTGTAATATTTATTTTATTAGTCCCGCAAAGCGTATATATGATCGATTTCTTCCTTAGTGCAATCATTAGCATCTCTATCTTCTGGCATATGCATTGTCCATACAATAGCTACATCAGATAAAGCTTTCTTAAGTTTTCTAGCAGCCTTTTGACCTGCGGTATCTCCGTCTAAACAAAGCACGAAATTAGGTATTCCAGATCGACGGAGTTGCTGTATTTCATAGCTTGTGCCAGTACCTAAAAGAGCTACTGCATTATAGTCATATTTGACTAAAGTTAAAGCGTTAAAACAGCTCTCACAGATAATTACTTCTTTAGGATTTTCTGGAAGCTCATATAATCCGAAGATAGATTTTTCTACACCTTGCGGATAATGAAATAATTTACCCTGAATAGATCTGCGACAGAGAAATAAAGTCTCACCCTTCAAATTTCTTATAGGGAAAGTTATACACGGAATAGGTTTCTTTTTACCTGTAAGAGTAAAATTAGGGTCAAATCCAATGTCATATTTCTCTATGATCTCATCAGTAAGTCCGCGCTGATACATATAAGGAACTGTTTGCCTATAAGTAGCAAGCTCAGATTCTGGAACAATACTCCATTGAAATTCTTTAGTTATTGAAGAATTCATATATGATGGCATAAATTTATTTACATAAACTTGATACTGTTCGGGAGTAACTACAGTGTCTAATTCACCTGCTTCAAATCCAGTAAATCCTGGAACATTTTCTTTCAGCCACTCGATACCCGAGATATTTATATGCTTTTCTTCGAGAATTCTGGATAATGTAGCAGGTAAAGGTTTAGCTAATCCACAAGAAAAACAGTGACACCAACCTGCTGGAAGATGCTTACCATTACGGGAGATATCATGAAGTAATACACCACAAGAAGGTTTAGATTCATATTTACCGTCGTGAAGAACTGGACAGTAGACCTGATAATAATCGCCTGTAATTTTATGTAAGCGAATTAAATCCATATCTTCCATCTTATGTAATATTGCTTCTACATCCATCTCGATTACCTATCTCACAAAATTAATGCCTACACATCCATATAACCATTATTGCGCATATTAGCAATACCAAAGCTAAGCTAATCCAAATAGGGGACAATACCCACCACCAAGACCAATCAATCACATGACACAACTTCAATACAACAAATGCGATAGTAAGTAGTCCACAAAATCCAATTCCACCAGCAGAAGACTTATTTGACCCATTGTCATGACCGAAATAACTGCTCATAAAATCACCTCCAAAATTAAAACTCTACGTCATCATTAATATCAAGATCGATAATACCCTTAAGATCATCAGGTACTGATCCAGTACTGGGTGTAAGAATATCATTAGAATCTGGAAGATTAATAACGGGATCTTCATCAGCTCCGCCAGGGAGATACTGCATATTACCTGTATTTACGTCCCAAGAATATGAAAGTACTTCATTCCCATTAGCAGCCATACGAGCTTTCTCAAGTCTGAACTCAAATACATGCTTATCAAATATCTGTCTTAATGAGAATATTTGAGTTGCGATCTGACCGATAGCATCTGAGCCAGAAATATTATAAATTGTAGGGAACGGGATACCTTTCTCGTCCTTAGATTCTTTAGTATCTCTGTTCGCCTGAGCTGCAACTACTACAGCACAGCCATGCTTTTTACTGATCTGGAATAAGTCGTGACAGATGTGAGCATATTTCTCATGAGTACTGAATGACTTCTTATCATCTTGCATATAGGAAATACCATCAATGATAAGGAGTTTAATATGGTTCTTCTGAATGAATGCTTCGAGATGTCTAGGCGATACACCATCAGGCATATCTTTATCTTCGATAATATATGCTCCAGTTTCTTCAGAAGATAGTGATGAGATATAATTGAGATATTGTTCATCATACAAACCTCGGAACAATTCACTATTCTTATAATGACCTCTCCAAGTATCAAATCTTGTAGCAAGATATGCTGCTTGCATCTCAGGAGAATAATAAGCTACAGGGAATCCAGCTTTTTGTGCTGCTTCCATCATTCGAGTACAAACCCAGGATTTACCTGTATTAGTTCTAGCAACAAGTACTAGGAGCTCCTCGACTGTGGATAATCCACCGTAAGTTAACTTATCGATTTCATTAAATCCAGTAGGAATTCTCTGCTGTTTACTCCACTCAAGAACCTTTTCGCTTCTTTCTTTAGCTTCAGCAACGATATTCATCGGCTGATTGTCAGAAAGCATTCGGGCTTGTTCACTTTGTTCAGCTACATAATCCCAAATTTCATCAATATTATCAGCACCTAACTCATTATTCTTGTTAAAGGTTTCACGATATATGATGAGTTTCTTATTCTTCTTAAGACCCTCTTTGAGATATTCTAAAGATTCATGAACTTCGACATACTGAAATTCAATCAAATCTCCTCGATCATTATAGAATTCCTTATTATCAAATGTAAACGGGTCAGGCACATTCCCATATTTAGCTCTATGATCTAGAATGAATTGAATTTGAGGTTTAAACACAGTATAATAGCTTGCGTCGAAATTACATAATTCGTTAATTACGACTTCGTCTTGAGATAGCAGTATCGCTGATATTACCTGAGATTCAATTGATTCTAACATCTACTTTACTTCACTGTTACAATAGTTTTATTTAATACTTCGTGCAACCTACCGAAAAACTGACCACTACCTACCAAAGCTGTGAGCTGAGGAGATACTATAACAGTAGTAAATTCGGGCTTATCTCGTGTTTGTAACAGAGTTAATAAAGTCTGACATTGGAACTCCTTAAAGTTAACATAATCGATATTCGATATGATTAATATCTTAGCACCAGCACCCCAAATCTTTTGATAATCTAAATCATCTGAAGAAGCTTTTGTATTCCAGGAAGATGAGAGATTGTCCAAATATTGGGATAATTTAAGATTATAAACAACAGTATGAAGTCTGCTATTTTTCCAATGCTTACAGATGCCAGCATATGCAAGCATATCCGCAGTAGTATTTGTATCATTACTAATAACTGTAATCAATTTTCCTTCACTATTATCCAGAAGATTAGAGTACTTATTGAGCAAATTAGTATTAGTATTAAATACTCGGCTATTCATATTGAGATTATTCTTCTCAAGTAACCAATTAGCAGTTATATAGTCCGGGCAAGACTGATCACACACAGCTTTAATGCAGTGTCCGGAAAATATACAATCATGCATCTTCGTTCATCCTCCTCAAGACAGGACTTCTTGATTGTTTAAACGAGATTCTACTATTAACACATGCTTTTGCAATATCGAGGGTGTTATAGCCTCTCTTCTGATACTCATCAGCCGGCATAAATAATGTGAGATAAGGGTTTAAAGTACCGAACATTGGATACTTAAACTCCTTATGACCAATATCCCGGTCAAGTAAGTATTTACGAACCACATACTCCTTAATATATTCTGCAGTCGTAGGAATTTTCTTAGATATATCTAACGAATTCCACACATCAAGAGTATCTACTAATTCTCCGTCAATTTCAATATATGAGTAAAAACCTCGGAATCCATTATTATCGTCCCATGATTTATTGTATCTCGCTAGCTTATAGAAATGCGGATATTTGATGATGTTATCAATACATTGTTCGATAGTATAGCCTTCAATGGGGATTATAACTCCGAGATTTTCATCATAAGGTAAATTCTTTTGAGGGACATACATTATACTTGCACGAGTATGTAATACTGTGTTCGGATATAGATTCATATAATCTCGATCTGTCATACGAGTTATATCCGTAGTTATAGAAATATCCCTTTGAACTTTAGGTATTTCTGGAAGTGTAGTATAGATTGTAAGGAGATCTGCTCCGCACTTCTTTTGTCTCCAGATTTTCGATACATCGAATTGAGGCATCTCAGGAGCTTTAATTGAAACATCTGAAAGCGGTGTAGGATTATATACGTGAGAAGCAGCTATTACAGGTGTAACTTTAGCAGGTGCTTCGGGTTCTACATATGGAGCTAATTCTTCAGGTTTAGGCGCTCGCTCCAATTCGGTATTAAAGCTAGAATTTACTATTTCTATATCCCACTCAATAGCTTCAGGTGTAAGATAAATATCACCTAGACTTTCTTCTAACTCATCGTCAGGGATATCCGGAATATTTACAAAAGGCATTGCCTTATTCCAATTATAAGGTAAAGTAGTAGATGTATATGCAGCATAAGTTAAAATATTAATTACTGTAACAGCTTTACGCTTATAACTTGATGTACCATCAAATGTACTTTTAACATACATAATAAATGACGAATACAAAGGATTTAAAGTGCTTCGATAAACAGAATTTATTCTGTAACTTTCAGAAATACTCGTAAATTTGATCTTATTGAAGGGTGTATATATTCTACTCATACTTCTGCACCCTCCGCCTTAGTATCCATTGCTATTCGAGTTAAACCTAGTTGTTTGATATATTTTTCGCGTTTTGTAAATCTAGTTTTTATCATCTTATCCAGGTTAGGGTTATTTTCTTTTGTAATATCAACGATAAAGTTAGGGTTCATTGGAACTATCGAACTATCGTCTAATACTAAAGGTAAATATCCCTTCTCCATGAGTATATCATAAATGATAAGTGCATCAAGAGTATAGTCATTCACATAAGAACTTTTAGCTAAATTTGTGATATCTTTCGGTATAGCATACTTATTTGAGAAATCATCATTAGCATCATCACACCACTTCATAAAATGATCGATAAAGAATTGATCTTGACCATTAGCATGATATTTACCATACATCAGAACGATATAACAAATCCATGTAGGGAGTTGGGAAATATTATAAGCTCTATGATGAGTAGACATATAAAGCATTCTGTGACTATACCAATAGTTTATGAGTTTAGCACAGTTGTTGATTTCGAGATAACCAAAGTTAATCTCAGCTGCATTACTTAGTACTTCGCCATAAGTCTTAGCCATTAAAGCATTATTAATTTTAGGTTTATCACTATCGGTATCTGAAGCAGGTGTAATACTATTATTCGAAGTAAGCTTATTGTAAGTATCGAATAACTTAAATGACTCCTCAAGCTTTTTACGAATTTCAATCATATCATCATCAGCTTCAATAGTATGACTAGCATCGGTAAGTTCATTAAACTCATTATCTTCAGACGAACTAAGTAATTCACTTGTCAGGAATCTTAAAATTTGCTCAACACAATCGATAAGAATATAAGCTAAGTCCTTATAGCGGATAAGTGTTTTCTTATACAGCCGGGGTTTCATAGTTAGCAAGTTCTGTAAATGCTTGTGAATTTTATTCGCTGCTACTTCGGAAGATCTAATTTCAAGATATTTATCCTGCTTCAATGCTTAGTCACCTCCGATATTATAAGTAAAATAAATACCGGTATCGAAGCTACAAAATTTATAAGGTTTCTAGGGTAATGCCGTACCATAGAATTGTAGAAAATTTTGTAACCTCGACACCGGCATCTGTCATCGTATGAATTTATAGTATCACCACATATGTAAAATTGAAATACCCAGTTATAAAATTTGTGTTACATTTAGATTACAGATGAAATCTCAATATAACAATGTTACATCACTACTGGATATGCGCCATGGGGTAAATAATAAAAAGGCCCAATATTAATTAATCCCGGGAATTTAGTAGCTAGATCTACTTTAAAGCTCTTATAATCCCGCATAGAATTGAAGAAAAAGTAGCATTCATTAGGCTCATAGACTTCATAATACATGCTGTCATGATAATCTATAGAACCTGAACCCCAACCATACTTCTTAGCTACAAAATCTTTCAGATCATCAATAGATTCATCGCTGATCTGACTGTAACTGCAATAACCAAAGGTTTTAGTCATATGCACACCTCAATTTATTTATTTTTAATCTAAGTAAAGAGCTTCACTTCTGTAATCTTTAAGATCAGACTCATCGTACTGTTCAGTATCATCAGAAACTAAAACGATATAGAGCAAATCAGTGCCTTCACCACAAATAGTAAGTATCTTCTTATCGTAAAGCTCCCTAGGCAGGAAATCTGCACCATTCAAATCTACGTGATATTCAAAAGCTTCGTATTCGTCTACAAGAATCACACTACCTACTAAAACATCAGCAATATCTCGAAGTGTTAGCATTATATAATCTCCTATCTCTGGGAAGGTTAATTGTACTAAAGGTTAGACGACTAGTATATCAAAACTCAACAAATCCGCAAACTCTCGAAAATGTGCTAAATCTTCTATATTTAAAAATAATAAAAAGACAATCTCTGAATTTCTATCTATCTTAAGAATTTCTCGGAGAAAGCTGGAATTCTTAAATAATTTAAGAATCTCGCCTATAATAAAAGAGTAATTTTGAATAAAGGAATAAATAGATCATTTTCTTTAAAAGATAATATTTATTTTTATATTTAGATTTTAAAATCTAGAATGATTAATTAATTATTTATATTTTATGTTTATTAGTTTACTAGTTTATAAGTTTATAGAATTATTATCTAATTTTATTATTTACTGGACGAATTCTTAAATAATTTCGGAATTCATGTTTAGCCCGGCCGAGGTAAATCTTCTAGAGACCCTCGTGGTCGATGTTTACAAGACTTATAATTAGAATTTTACAAGTTTAAACGATTTACGAGACTTTCGTGAAATTCACATTTATTCGTGGCGGCGTTTTACATTTATAAATTCTATTAACTTTTAAGGATTCTAAGAAATTGTAATAAGATTGTAATAAAACTTTTCAGAAGTTATACAAATGTAACAATGTTACTATTTACAAAGGTAATCCATATGTTATGATGTAATAGTTAGTTGTAAATAGGATTTTACATCGAGACATCAAGAATATCAATAGAGCAACAGACTCCAGATAGAAGATATCCAGATAAAGTTAGTAGGTTTTCCTTGGTTTTGCTTCTTCTCGCGGAGGTTGTTGTTCGTATTAATGGATACACCATATTATTCTGCTATACCAACTAAATTAGATAGAGCTTCTATGACTGAGAATGAGTGGATAAAGGCTCGAACTCAGGAATTATATGATATGTTACCTCTTACTACTGCGGAAGAGAGGAAAGCTCGTACTGATATCAGGGATGAAGTTATAGAACTTAATTATAGATATTTCGCCTATATTGCTAAGAATAAATATATTGCAGATCCGAATATTACTTTTGAGGATAAATTACAAACTGCGCTTTTAGTATTTTGTCAGTTATGGTGGCAGTACAAATTTACACCTAAATTCAGAGCAGATCTTTCATTTACTGTATTCTTCCAGCCTAGACTTTCTGAATGCATGGGCCGAGAACTTAATCCCATCAAGTATTCACTTCGTAGATCTATCTGTATAAAAGCTGCAGCTCAAGTAGGTAAGCACTGGGGCAAACTTACTAAAGATGATATTAAAAATGTTAAGCTTGAACCTAATGAAATGCGTATTCTTGAAGCTATCTTTAATGGTCAATATAGTAAAGATATTGATCTTCCAGATAATAGAGCTCTTACTCGAGATACAATGTGTAAAGTAGATGCAATCGAAGAAATCTATACTGAAAATTATGATGATCTTGAAGATCTGATCGTACATGAAATGATAGAAAAAGAAGAAAAACTTGATGATGACTACCTATTAAAGATGTCATGCATGTACGGAATATCATTTGATGATCTCGTAAAGGCTAGACCAATAGGTGAACGTAAACTTCAAAAACAATTAGAAAATGCAATGTTTATCAGTGATACCTTTGAATCAGCTAGCTATATCGGTTTAGATTCTGAAGGCGATACTGATGAGGAATAAAATTCTTAAATAATCTAAGAATTCTCAAACTAGTCTTTAGAAAATTCTGATAAAAGTTTAGACGTTTCTGTAATTAGATCTCCATTCTGATCTATATGACATTTAATTAGGTAAAATTTCGTATTATTGGATACGCGCATAAGTTCTATTCTTTGACCCATAGTAAGTTTAGTATCATCTATATTAGTTCTAAGTAGAACAGACTGTAAATATGTTTGAGCCAACTTAGGACTTTTAAACTGCTTCACGGCGGCTGGATACGAATCTAAGCCGACATAAGTTAGGCATGGAATACCTTTATCATCTGCGGCGAGGTATCGGTTATAGTCGCAGTATTTACAAAAACATCTAATAGCATAAAATTTATCCATAACTATTTACCTCTTTAAACAAATGGAGAAGTAGACTTTTGATCTGCTTCTCCATTGTAGATGCTAGTTTAACATTTGAAACTTAAGAAATCTTAAAGTAGACTCACTCTTCGATTACACCAATTTCTATCCCGTCATCTGTAGATGTTACATAATTGATAATGTATGTATTGAGATCAACATCATCTTCTAAAATAGTATCTGTAATATCATTGGGCTTTAATCCACTACCACCTATGCGAGCGTGAAATAAAGCTGTATCGTCGTATGTATCATAAACTACCACATTTGACATTATTACAAACTTAGTTAAAAAATCACCTAATCTTAAATCTATGTAGTCCACGTTTTAATCTCCTTTAAATAATTCTTTATATTTGTCAGATTTTGACTTCGGCTTACTATCTCTGAGATATTCTTTTGTGACATCTTTAACAAGCATTCGGCCTTCAAGTTCTGGAATATTGCCTTTCATAATTTCAGACTTTACATAATCCCAAACTTTTGAGATGTTACCGAAGCTTTCTTTATAAATCTGATAAGCTTTACTGTAGATGTCAGAATATTTCTTAACTTCTTCAGATGAAGTAATGAGTCTTTTCATTAATTCTATCTCCTCGTAAAATATACTGTGTATTTATCTTTACCTTCAGCATAAAACGCTGTAACTTCTGCTTCGGCTATTTCAGGATCTCGTAAAATATCACTTGTAAAAGATATATCAGTGAAAATTTCACCAGAGTGGTTATCTATTAAATCATAAACCCCTGTAGTAAGTGAATCAAACTGTTCTACAGTAATATGTGCCATGTCATATCTCCTTTATACATCTATCTACATCTTCTCGATGAAGTAAAATTTCAGAACCTTGATCTGTTTCAAAAACAGCCTTATTGCCTTCATCTCCAATATATCTAACGATCCTATCTACCTTAACCTTCTGCCATCTGGCATTTTTAGATACTCGTTGATAGTTTTCGTATTGATAAGATTTGCCCGGTTCTAAAACTATATTGCTAATAATTAATCGTTTCATTTTGATCTATCTACTCGTTCAAATTCTAATCTTGTGTCACCGTCTACGGGGTTTAATTTCCATAAACACTTCTTATCTTCTGTAGAAGAACATTCTTCCATATAGCCTTGATTTAGAAGTTCAGTATAAAGCTGCTGAAATTCTTCATCTGTAAAATATTCTCTATTGGCAGTATCTCCGAATATCTGACTTTTTATGGAACTATTCAACACCCAGTCAGCTTCGGCTTTAGTCGTAGTTTCTACAGATGTTTCATCATCTTCTAAATCCAGATAAATTCTATAAAGATCACAAATATCATATAAATCATTTAGGCTGTGATCTATTCTTTCTTCATAAGTACCAAAATTTGAGATATAATCTGGAGTAAGATCGGCTAAATCAGATTCTAATTTAAAGAAGTACAGATCTGCTGTTATATCAGGTACAGTAGATTTCATCCATTCAACTATATCTTTTAAAATTTCATGAACTTTCTCAGCTTTAGCAGAATCTATAGCTTTCTGTAATGATTCAGATATATCGGCAGGTAATACATATTGCCAATCTTTCGAATATTGTATAGGTTCACCAAACATAATTTAACCTCATAGATAGTTCGTTTCTGCTGTTATACTGAAACTGTTAGAATTTTTAGATAATGTAAATGCGATATCTGGATCTGTGATCTGTGTAATTGAGAATACAAATTCTACATTATCAGAATGACCATATTCATCCTGCGGGATATAGTAATATTTAGCATCTGAATTATTGTCCGGTGAGCGGTATTTAATATCTATACCAGCATTCTGTACGATAGATACAAAATCGAGCTTAAATATACCAAGATCTTCTGTATAGCTAACATCTGCAGCATCTTCAGAATACATATCAAAACCTTCACAGTAAGTAGATGTCATATTCATAATAGTTAAGATCTGTTTAAGAGCTTCTCCAGCCCAAGCAGCATCTGCTAATTTCATATAATATTTATCCATACCGGTACTGGCGTTAACGAATCTTTTCATAATATTAACCTCAAAATTCAAGTACCTTCATAGCTTTCGCATATTTCTTAATAAGGGGTTTAGCTAATTTATAACCTCTTAACTGTTCAGAATTCATTAAAGGCTTATTAGAGCTATCAGGTTTAACTAATCTTTTCATCCTCTACCTCCACGAAGTGCTTTACGAGCACTGATATAATCATTAAACGATTCACCTCGGACCCAGAATATGTCAGAAGAAGGGTTCATAACATCGTCGTATGCTACATAATAGATGTTATCCGGATCTTCTAGCGAAGCTTGCCTTGCGGATGATTCAGCATCTTCTTCTGTCATCTTATCCCAACTATGAAGTATACGGCCATTGTCAAATTCGTTTACTTTAGCAATTCTGCAAGATTTTGTGTTACTTAAAATTAGTCTTTTCATAACTTACCTCAAATTACAGATCCGCCCCAAGGAGTTCTAGGATCGTCTAAACTACCATACTGTGTAGGATCATCAGAATAATCATTGTCGATTTCGCTGCATAAAGATTTGAACTGAGCAACGATATCCGGAACATATTTTGTGAGATCTGCAGGCTTTCTAATCTTCCTCATATCAATAGTAACTTCAGGAGCACCGTAACCGGATAATTCATAATCATCTGTAATAATGTCTACCGAAAGAACATACTTACCATTTTCTTTGTCGATATATCCTCGGCAAGCTTTAATTTCAGGCAACTGTTCTTCTAATGGAGTTTCAATATAGTCAATTATATCATCACGAGTGAAGAAGAAATCGGGATCTTCTCCAAATATATCGGTATCAGAATTAATTGAGGAACAAGCTCTTAGATCTGCTTCACATCTACGACAGAAATCTGTCTTTTCATCTGAAATGTATCCGCAATTAGGGCATTCATAAGCTCCGCCATAAGGTTTCCAAGTAGAAGCAGTTATCTTTGTGAAAGCTTCTACATCTGCACCTACTAAAGCTATATAAATATCTTCCGCATCAGATCTTTCTTCAGGGCTATCGCTATAATTAGCTACATCTGCAAACCAAGCTATCATATGCTCATCTTTAGCTTCTACCTGACGCTTAATATCATCAAATGATTTCTCATTAGGTTCCCATGAATCATAAACATCATAGAACCCATAGGGATCATATGTTGTCATGAATTCTTCTATTGCGATTACTAATTCATCGGTAGTCATAAATATCTAACTCCTTATCTGATCTTTCTCTGAATATCCTTCTGGTCTAACTCAGTAGGAACATCACTCCATCTGTAATCATCCTCATCTTCATAATAGTCCCACTTACCATCGGGATTACAAGGCATAGCAGAATACATAACAGTATCGTATGGCGGGAAATAATAACCATCATATACTTGATAGTATTCGCCATCTTTAGTAAGAACAATAGTATGATCTTTGTACTTAGGTATCTTTCTTCTTTCTGCACGCTGAGCAGCTTTTGCCTCTTTGGCTAATCTTGCTTTTTCTTTAGCAAGACGCTCAGATTCAAGCCTATTAGCCTCTTCTTCTGCTAATTGAGCTTTATATCTCTTGATTGCTTGAAGTCCAGATTCTCCTTCATTAACTGGGAGCATCTTACCTTCATAGTTCACATATCTAGAATTTACAATATATCTTTTCATGATATACTCCTTATTTAATAATATTAGATAGAGATTCGATAATTTTCTTAGCGGAAATTCTTTCGTCAGTACGTCCATTAGATCCAAAACCCGTATAAGTAGTAGCACCCCCACCCTCATCTGTGTGAACTACGATATCATATTCAATAGGATTATCGGAGTCAGGATAAAGTGTTAAGTGCTCAATCTCAGACCATTGTCTACCATTTCTATCGAACTGAGAACCTCCAGTTCTCTTACCGAAATGTACCGGAACATTATTATCTATGAAGAACTTTAGAATTGACTTAGGTAGCCAACAGTTCTTATCTTCCATAGTAAATAAATCTGTGTTAGGAAGGTCTAATTTCTGGGATAGCTCATTACGGCTATCTTTGTATTCATCATTTACGGCTACTCTACGACGAATAGCTTCAACTAGATCATCATAGTTATAACCTAATGCCTGAGAACATGCAGCCATAAGTTCTCCCCAACCTATAAGATTAGCTCCGTAGTAATATGTGAGGAGTTTATCTGTATCTTTAATAGCCTTTACATTTACTCGGCTACCCTTATCTCTATAATCTCTCAGCTTCTCGATTATAGCTTCTGTAGGTTTATATTGATCAATATTTATAGCATTTAGAGTATCGGAATATTGGTTATCTAATTCAGCTTGTTCAGCTTTATAAGCGTCTTGGAATTTAGAAGTATCTATATAGAAATATACTGCACCTCTACGATAAGTAGCATATTTACCTCCAGCAGCTCTAATCTTCTGAATAAATTTATCAGCTTCTTCTTTAGATAAGTCATAATATCTATCGCTGATAACATAATTCCACTTACCTCTATAGTCTGAATATGTGGACAACTTAGGCCCGCTATTACCCCAACGAGATATACCCAAAGCCGACAGTAATCTATCTTCAGGCCTTTCAGCATATTTTCTACTAGATAATAAAATCTTCATTTATAATGATCCTCACCACAAATCCTTAGCATTAGCTACAGCCTTCTCAGAACTTTCTAGAATAGCACGATCTTCGTAATTCTCCCTAATGTAAATCTTAGATACATCTATAAAAGAATATCCAAACTCAGATAATGCGCTTTCAAAAGATTCTACAATTACATATTGCACAATGGACTCACTTTCAATATTACCTGTACTAGGGATTTCTTGAAGCCACCCCTGCACATCAGAATAATCCGGATCAACATAATCATAAACTGCTACGGGGGTTAAATTCCATACTAAGTAACTGTCTTTACCATTCTCTTGAAATCTAGGAGTATCTCCATACATATAAAGAACAGAATTAGTATCATCCACAATAAGTCTCATAATTCATCTCCTAATTAAATAATCTTTCTAATATAGAAGGTATCGATCATGACTTCTATCTAAGCCCGTAGAATTCTAAGATTTTGATAATCTTAACCAATTGCATACTACCACCCATAGATGAATGATTAATAATGTCTACAATTTGAGATACTATAGTTTCCAGTCTTTCTTTAGTTAAATCTTCAGATACAACTTTAGAATAGTTTACCGACCCGTTTTCTAGACGCTCAAACAGATTACCGCAATTATCAGGATATCTGCTATATGATAACGAGTATTCTTTATGGTCTTTATCCTCAAATACTACATACTCATCATTAGCGGTGATAATCTTGATCCCGGGAATAGCTCGTAGTCTATTGATAACTTCAGCTCGCTTATCTGTAGAGGCTTTAACATATACTTTCATAATTACTCCTTAAATACCATTAGGTAGTTTAGTTCTCTTATCACCTGTAAGCTTAGCATATTTATATCTATTTCTTATAAGCTCCCAGAAAGCATGACCTTTTGAAGGTGCAGCTACTAATCTTCTCCAGATTTTAGAAGGAACATCATAATAAATATAAATATCCGCAGGACCACCATTTTTACTTTTGAATTGCATGAGCATATCTCCTACATATTCATCCTTAGGATTAAAAGCATAAGCCCATACATTAGAAGATTTGACTCTTTGAAGCTTATCTACGAAATCTCGAGTAGAAGTTCTCTGATATTTAGTTCCGTTAACTCTAAATTTCTTGGAAACCTTAGCAGCCATTACGCTTCTAGGTGCTATACCATTATCAAGCATATCAAGCTCATCGGCTTCTACGATTTTAATATTTTCAATATTATGATCTTTAAGAACTTTTTCTACAAAATCTATAAATTCTGTAACGCTAGAAGTAGTAGTCGAATCTATTTTCTGGTTCTTTTCATATGCATCCACGATAATAGCATCATCATACATTTCTCCATAGATAACTAAGTCAGCTTCTGGATCTTCTCTTCTATAGAAATTCATTTCTAAGTAAGAAAACCCCATTAATTTTAGGGCGTCTTCCATAGCTTTTATATCAAAATAATCTTCATATGATGCAGTATTTGCTTTTACAATTCTCATTCCCATTCAATTCCCATCTGTCGCATATTTTCTTTGCGCCTACTTTCGAAAGCGTCATATAAAATATTATAGTCCACTACAGATCTTAATGCTCCAGTACACAGCTTTCTCAATATAAACCTTCTAGCTGGTGCATATTTTCTATTATCTATCTTTGTAAACTCTAACTGAGATGATGCAGTTACTGGAAATAAGTCAGCATAATCTTCTGCTGCTTGAGCAATAATAGCTTCCGCCAACAGTTGATAACCATCTACTCTATCACCTTCAATAGAATTAGCAAACATGTTATTTATCTCCGACTCTTATAATTTGTATTCTTAATGTCAGAAATATCGTATTTCTTAAATTCCCGCTGTACTTTCTTAATCATATAGTTCAATAATCTATCTTTGCAGTAAGGCAAACTGATTAGATCTTCTGGCTTAAATTTCATTGAACCAACTGTTTTCTCTTCCCCGACATTAAGATGAGTATCTGTACTTCTATTTATATTCATATAAGCCCAAATACTATTACTATAAGTAACGATTGAAACATATAAGTTATCTATATAAATTATATCTGGGTCGAAGTCTGATGTTATCTGCTGATATTCTTTCATCTGCTTTCTTAAATCTTCAGGAAGCATATGCATCATATCAAATACTAATTCATATCTGTTAGGTTCTTCGCGGAGCTTTCTTGCATCAACAAGATTGTTCACAAGATAATCTCCTATGCGTTTTACCATAGTAGCAGGTGGTAACCTGTTGTAGTATTCATCATTCTTCTTGGATTTTTGCGATAATAGTATTTTCATCCCTTATATCCCCAGATGCCAGTTAATAGAGGTCTACCATTATTACCAGAATCTTGACTATACCAGCTAAATGAAATAGTGTTGCTGGTAGCAGAACCGTAAACTACTGCTGAATGTTGATAAGTAGGGTAGCCCCAAGTAATTGCAGATCCTCCTATTGTCAACATAGAATCTGATTGTGTGCGAGTGTGCTGAGCTAGCGGGCCTTTAGTACTTATCCATAAATACTTATATTGTGACCAGTTAATTCCTCTCAAGTCAACATATTGGTTTGTCTGATCATTGTTTACTTTATTATTAGTATTAGCGGATAATGTGCAGTGATTTTCTACATCATCTCCAGAAGAAGGCGCAGCTGCCCAGTTACCCAAAACTATACCACTAACATTTTTCCATAATTCTACACCAATAGCATCTACAGTATTAGGGACAGCAACTTTAGCTGTACTGTAAGCATACCAATACTTACCGGATTCTCCGGATACGGGGCTATATAGTAAGTTAATATTATCCCCGTTAGAAGTAATGGTTATCTTTTCACCCTTTGTAAATGGCTTAACAGTTACTTGTGAATACCCGTCATACCCGGCTGGAGGTAAATATACGTTATTACCAGAGGATTTAGCCCATGCACCGCTACTACCTTCTGTTGTAGCATCCGGAGCTAATTTAGCTATATTTCCTCCACCACATCTAAACATTGCCATAGATCAGTTATCCTCCAAGTTCTCGAAACATCTGACTCCGATTTCTATATTTTCATCTTGAGCATCAAATGTTAATGTTACAAATCCATCCATAGGCGTAATTGTTTTAGGACTAACTCCCCACTTAGATGTATATATATCATAGAATCCAGTTTCTGTGAATGTAGGTTCACCTGTACTACCAGTCGGGATTGTAATAGAAGTATCCCCCTCATACAATGTATCGGTGATTATTCTTCTACTTACATAATCTGTAAATGTTCTTCCTTCTCCATCTGTAATTGTACCAGGGACTGTGAAATCGGGAAGATTATTTAAGTAAGTACGAAGTTCAGATCCTAACACATCGAGAAGTTTGTTATCTTCTAAAGCTTCAAGAATATTATCCCAGGAAATTCCGTCAGGGTCTACATCTATTGAGCCATAGGAACCATCTGTATCATAATCATAACCTTCGTCATCAGATAGAGCTAATGTTTTAACTGTTTTATTTGCGGAAGTAATAGTTAATACGGGTTTATTTACATCTAGGTCGATGCTTATATTTATTGGAGTAGGTTGACCACCATAATATACTTTAATTTCTCCGCTTTGTGAATTGATATACAATGCAAAGTTATTAGGTAGTTGAGCAGTATAATTTTCTGCTTCAGTTTCGTTCATAAACGCTTTAACTGTACCTGGAGCAGCAGTATCTACTGGAACCATTTCCTGACTGCCAGTTCTTGTGACTTTAGCTGCATACAATGCAGGTGGGAAGAATCTACTATCTGGATCTAAGATATGAGAAGCAGCATTAGCTTCTACTCCTGTCATACCAGGTTCTAAAACTGATAAAATATTAAATCCATCTTTAGTAGTTTCTGCTAATTCCACATTCATTGGAATAGTAGGGCTTACAGAATACTTACTAGCATTAGTAGTATAATATTCTTGAGGATTAGTTGTATCTAAATCAATAATAGATGTGTTGTTGAGTTCACTTTCCTGCCCGTCGAAATGATAACTACCTACTGGAGAAGTAATATCTGCATCAGAAGGTAATTTTCTCTTATATTGATCTGCATATAGATTAGCTATATTAGGGTAAATGAATACAATCTTGGATGCCCAAGGGAACCTTGCAGATCCTAAGAATGCACCGTTATCTGCTCCATTAGTTTCTGGGTTAGTAGAGCCTCCAAAAACACCTTCAGGAAGCATACCGGAATCCATAAACCCGAGCAATAAAATCTTAACATCACTATCTAATGTTGAATTAATATATAATCTAACAGTAGCTGGATATATAAAATCCGGAAGTACTAAGTCATCATAAGCCTTCGGTTCTGCACTGGTAGAAGGCTCCCAATTACCTTGCTGTAAAATTACTCCATCTACAATTTTGCAGTAATTAACTATATTCTCACGAGCGGTATTATTATCAAAAGGGCTATCTTTATGCGGAATATTATTTGATGTAGGATGATGTCCAGATTCTCCGGAAGTATTATCTATTAATCCGCCATAAGATACTACAGATGTAGCCCAGTTACCATTCCATGAACAATCTCCATTAAATACTGAAGCTAAAATGGTATTACATCCGCATAATGTAGAATTGATAGGAAGTGCAAAATCTTGAAATCCAGCAGTAGTACCATTTGGGACCTTAAGAATCATAGCAGACCCATTCCCAAACATATTAGCTAACCAAGTACCTTCATCAGGTATATCAGCTTCAGGGTCTCGCTCAATTAGCTTTCTTACATACATTTCGTAGGCACTAAGACCTACTACGCGACCTTCGTTATATATCTCTCTAATTCCATCGCTCATAAGGCTATGTATTCCCCTTATTACTTTAATATTTTACTGATATATAAGGTACTTGTGAGTGTTTTGGTAAGGAGATGTGTTTAGCTATGTAAGCATATGGATTATTCGCCATTTTTCCTTCCTCCTATTTCATCTCTCGTAGTAAGAACTACTACTATGATTATCGCTATACAAACTAAAGTAAAAGGTATCATCTTACTTTAAGATATTTCACTTCTGTATCCCCACAATCCGCGAAGATGTTATTCTGTCCTTCTTGAGTAAGAAGATTTATACCGTCTAAAGGTATCTCGATAGGTGTTTTTAATTCCATTGTCAAATATCCTGTTGGTGAAGTATCAGCAAGAATATATATGTTAGGTGCAGAACGTGTGCCCAAAGCTAAACTGTTGTTCGGTTTATTGCCATTTAATTCGTTATAGCTAACTACATTATATTTTTCAGCCAAATTATCAACAGCTTCAGATGATGAAATAGCAGGTTTATAAATATCAGGTATTGAAGCCCTATAAGCACCCCATGAAGTAGTTGACCACGTTAATGAAGATAAATCAACTATAAGCTGAACACCCCTAACAATACCCCTCTTCCAATCAATACTACCCTGATAGATTGTCTGACCGAAGGTGAAGGTGTAGGTGTTGCCGTTATAAGCGTGATAATCAGCGTCCAAACTCGGATAATTTATACTTACATTATTTTCGTATTCAGTAACATCAATATACAAAGTAAAGTAACAAGCATTATCAGGAACAGCTATTCCTCGATTCATTCCGCTTGATGTTCTTAAAATATAAGAATAATCCTTGTCATAAAATAAAATACGACCGTTTGCAGGTGTTTTCTGATAAATATATACTCCCCCCTTACATGGACAGAAGTTTTTTGCCCTTATTTGAGCAGGATTATCTCTTTTATTACCGCTCGAATCATATCCTCCAGATTCCCAATCCTCGTCCCATAAATTAACACCACAAGCCGTAAGATTAGCTCCACTCCAAGCATGAAGCGGTCTTACATTATCAGGAGAAGGTGTGCCACTTCCTTCCTGATAGCCTGTGATAAAAGAAGTGCAAGATTTAAGAGGCAGACCGCCATACTCATCATTAAATGAAACGATAGAGCCTGTGAGAGTTTCAGGTGTGATATTCGGAAGTTTGAATGATTCAATCATTTAGAATTACCTCCCTGCTTTTAAGTATTCAGCCGAGATATTACCGACTGAGGATATAAGG